>ENA-UPSB01000056-UPSB01000056.1-bioreactor-metagenome-genome-assembly--contig:-NODE-56-length-198942-cov-72.032561_pt1 | contig 198942 bp, 189 predicted proteins | sample MGYA00238182_ERZ773286 | MGnify/ENA primary metagenome ERZ773286 (study PRJEB29026, sample SAMN07631240) | bioreactor metagenome | isolation source: Switchgrass digestor | place: USA: Dartmouth...
CCGGTGCTGGTCAGCCCATTTCCATCAGGAGCGCTGCACCCCATCCGGAAATGGTAGAAAAACCACCACCCTTCAAAAGTCCGAATAGACTGCAGATGAAATTAAAAGCAAGAATCTGATGCTTGTATGGTCTACCCTTTATGGGCATTGAAATTATTGATTGCGTTTTTGCATTATTCATAGAGTTTTGCATAACTTGTACCTTCCTTAGATTTAGTTCATTATTTAAGGTTTATAAACAAATTCTTCCAATCTTCTTCTGGGAAAGCTTTTAGTAAGCCACCAATAACTTTTTTTCCTCCTTTTCTTGCACCCCTAAGAACTCTATTTGCTTCAGTTATTGAAACACCCATATGCCTGGCAAGGTCACTTCCTGACCATCCTTTTTTGGCCATCAACGATTTGATATAATTTAAATTTGGGACTAAACCAACATCTTTAGGCTTTATTGAACTTTTTAGTTCGGTAATGGGTAAAATAAAAAGCTTATCTATATCCGCAGTTGGAAAAGCTCTCATTAAGCCAGTCATAACTTTTATTCCACCTTTTCGCTCACCATTTAAAACTCTGTTTGCTTCAGAAACAGAAACACCCATTTTTCGTGCTAATTGAGCTCCAGACAGATTTTCTTTTAACGCTAAAGTTCGAACATAATTAGTATTAATAATCATATTTCCTCCTTATGAACTTTTTAGTTCGGTATACTCCAATAAAAAAACCGTTTTACCGGTCTTTGATGTACTTCCAATATTACTCTACTAAAAACCGAACCTTTTGTCAATCTATAAAAATTAATTTTGAAAAAAGTATTGCGTTTTGGTTCGGTCTGTGCTACACTTTGTTTACAGGAGGTGAATTTTATGGCCGAAACGGCTATTGGTAAATTTCTTAAAGCCGCAAGAGAAGCCGCAGGAATGAAAAAATGGGCTTTAGCAGAAAAATCTGGTGTGAGTCACACAGAAATTCATAGAATTGAAAACGGTGATAGGAAAAATCCTTCCATTAAAAACATTAAAGCTATATGTAAAGTTTTGAATATTCCAATTGAAGAAGCTTTAAAAGCAGGTGGATATATAAGTAACGCTACAGATTATGATTCATATATGAAAGAACTGTATCTCGATTCTGATCCTCGTATTATAGGTGAAAAAATAAAAAAAGTTCGAGAAAGTAAGGGAATCAATTTATCAGATTTAGCTTCGAATTTAAACATTCCTATTCAAACATTAGTATCGTTAGAAAATGGGGAATCCTTATGTGAATATGAATTGCTTAGTAGGATTTCCTATGAACTAGGCGTTCCTGTTATTAAACTTGTTTCAGAAGCGGAATCTGCTGATGATCTTGTTCGCTCCACTAAAAGTAAAGGCGATGAGCTTTTAGAGGGTTTATCAAAATCGGAAGAATTGGTTAAAACTTTATTTCGAGCCAAGGATGTTTCAAAAGAAACAATGGATCAAATGGCAACTTATATTAAATTCCTTTTAGAGCAGCAAGGAATATCTACTGATGATTAGAAATTGAAGGAGGGGTTTCCCATAGCAAGTTCCATACCTAAACAACCAAGAAGAAGCCACGTTAAACGTACCGCTAGAAAACTATTACTTTCCAGCGGTGCTTCTTCTCTTCCTATAGATGTTGACAATATATACAAAACAAATGGAATATTAAGCTTTTCCGAAGAAGAGGCGGTATTAGCCACAAGTATACCTCTTCCTAATAGTTTTGTCTCAGACGACAATATTAGTGCAATAACTCAATATGAGATAATAAAGGGCCAGAGAATATATGTTACTATTTATAAAACTCTTAATCGCAACATTGGACATATTCGTTTTACGAAAGCACATGAACTTGGCCATATTTTTCTAAGACATTTTGAAGATTTTGACATACCCTCAACATTTAATATTCAAAATAACCATGATTATTGGGTATTGGAAAGAGAAGCAGAAATGTTTGCCGCTGAACTTTTGGCACCAACAGCTATATTAAGGGCATGTAACTGTTTAGATAGAGCTAAGATCCAATCTTTATGTAACCTTTCGGAAGAAGCTTCTGAGTATGTAATAAGTGATATACATAGAGATTACCACCTTATGGAGAGTGATAAAGCTGCATTAGAGCAACAATTCTATGATTTTATTAAAAATAAAGAATACCTCCAATTTATTAGTAAATATGCTTGTGAAGTTTGCGGAAATCCGATAGTTAGTGATGATTCTTATTGCAGGATTTGCGGAAACAATCTCAAATTACACAAAGCAAGCGGAAACCCTAATATTTATAAATCAACAATTGCATTAAAGCCCACAGGGCGTGTCTATTATTGTCAAAAATGTGGTAATTTTCAAATACCTGTTGGTTTAAGAGAATGCAATCTTTGCAAAGCCCCACTATATAATATTTGCGATATCTGCAATACAAAAATGTCTTCTGAAAGTAGATACTGTCCACACTGTGGGATAAAACTACCTTTTTATACTGCAGGATTACTACTTGATTGGAGAACACCTTCTATTAGAGACAAACTACCTGATAAAATTAATGGATTTAGGCGAATTAAAGAATGGGATTTTATTTTAGATAAGCTATTAGCACAGGAAAAATATACTTTGCATTATTGTCTGAAAGATTCTCTGGCCTTTGAGTATTCAGGTAAAATTGTTATATATGTAATAAATAATTTATCAACAGAATTAATAAACAAAATCAATGTATTAGAAGAGATAAACGCAATAACATTGCCATATATTGACGTAACATATGATGAAATCGATATAAATAAAGTATAGGAGGTCATTATATGATATTTCATAATGTTTTTTTACAAAAATACTCATCTTGGGATGAATTGGAGTCAGCAATTGAATCTATTGAAAATGTTAAAGAAAAAGGCACTGCTTTCGAGCAATTCGTCTTCGCTTATTTTACTTTTTTCAAAAATATGTATATGATTTCCGAATTATATATGGAAAGCGATATACCAGCAGAATTACGACAAAAATTTAAATTAGAAAAGCGCGACAGTGGTGTAGATGGTTTGTTAATAAAAGAAGACGGTACTTCTGTAGCTTACCAAGCAAAATTTAGAAGCGGCCAAGAAGCCCCTTCATATGAGGAGTTAACGTCATTTTGGGCAGAATCAGAGCATGCAGACGAAAGATGTATCTTTGCAAATTGTTATGAACTTCCACAACAAGCATATAAAAAGAAAAATCAGTTTATGATTCTTCGTGATGAATTAACTAGTCTCAAACCCGATTTCTTTGAATGGTTATTTGTTTATGCCACAACAGGTACTTTAACTAATACAACAGAAAAATTCACTCCCAAACCACATCAAATTAAAATGATTTCAGAAGTATTGGATGGTTTTTCAACTGAATCGCGTGGTAAAATGCTTGCAGCTTGCGGTACCGGTAAAACCTTAACAGCTTTGTGGATAAAAGAAAAACTAAATGCAAAATACGTTCTTTTTGTTGCCCCTAATCTTGCTCTCATTAAGCAAACTCTCGAGGCCTGGATGCCTCAAGCCAATACACCTTTCACATATCTTTGTGTATGCAGTGATAATACTGTTGCTCAAGGTGCTCGTAGAGCTGAGTACGATGAACTTGAAACAGATGCAACTTATATTGGGGTTCCTGTAACTACAGATCCGGAAAAAATTGCCGAGTTCATATTATTCGATACCCCTAAAGATAAAGTAATTTTTTCAACTTATCAGTCACTAGATTCGATTGTGAGTGCACTGCAGAAGATAGAAGATTTTTATTTTGATATTGCTTTCTTCGATGAAGCTCATAGAACAGCCGGTAATAAAGATAGCAAAATGTTTGTTTTAGGTATGCATGATACTTTTATTCCTGCAAAAAAGCGCCTTTTTATGACCGCTACAGAACGATTTGTTAATCCACGTATTATAAACCGTGCTTATGAATATAATTACGAAATTTTTTCTATGGATAATTATGAGCAATATGGGCCTACCTTTACATCGCTACCTTTTAGAAGTGCTATAGAACAAGGTATAATAAGCGATTACAAAATTGTCCTTTGTTGTATGAAAGAAGGAGAATTAAAAAACATAATTGAAAATAACTTAATTTTGAATATTGGTGACAGAGAAGTAGATGCGCAAAACCTGTTTAAACAAGTACTTTTAGCTAAGACTATGAATGACATTGGAATAAGCAAAGTAATCTCTTATCATAGAGATATTGAATCTGCTAAATTATTCATTGCATCTGCTGATGGTACAAGCCTTAATGAAGTAATTGCAGGTGTTTCTGAAAATATAAGTATTTCAGACATCTATTGTGATCATATAAATGGTACTATGAGTGCAGGCACACGCAAGGAAATATTTGATGAGTTCGTAGCATCACCATATGGGGTTATATCCAATGCAAGATGTTTAACCGAAGGTGTTGATGTTCCTATTATTGATGCTGTTTATTTTGCAGATCCCAAAAATTCAATAATTGATATAATACAAGCTGTTGGTCGTTCGTTAAGAAAAGTAGAAAGTAATCCAGACAAAATATCTTATATTATTATTCCTATCATTATTGCTGATGAAGTAACGAACTTTGAAGATATTGATCCTGAAAAATTCAGTACACTTCATACAGTTATTCAAGCATTAAGAGATCAAGATCGTATACTTGCTGACTATATAGATAAACTCAACTTAAAGTTAGCAACTGGCCAAAAAATAAACGATGGTGGCGATGGAGAATCACCAATTATTATTGAAGCCACAGAGCAACTTGGAATTGATGATATTGCTGATAAGATCTTATTACGTGTTGCTGAAGTTAATAGAGACCCAGCAAATATTTCCCGTGAATTCATATTTGAGCCAAAAGCTCGTACTGCAGGTGTAGAACGTGGTCACTTTACTACTATCGGTGACTATAGCCTTGAAGCATATTTGAATTCGTGTGTTATGCCCACTTTACGAAAATATGATTCTTTTAGTATTGGACTTCCTCGTAAATCTATTGCTATTGACCACAATAATGTTTCGCATGCAGTAAAAATAGGTGCAATTATTGAAAGGGAACGAAAATTTTATGTAACTGAGATTGGACGTAAATTTTTTGATTGCGCCTCCTTTGAAGATGCTATTCCAATCTTTCAGGAGCAGCTTTTAAAGTTTTATAAACTTGCACCTATAACACGCATTCCACATTTTCCATATCGTTTTGCCCTGAAAGTATTATCGCAAGTTAAAAAGATATCAAAATTCGAGTTTGCGTATGCTTTGTTTATTGCTAAAGATTTAGGCGATCGAGGTGTTAGTGAAGCTGTTGAAAGAATCTCATATCTTCGTGAAACATATCCTCGCATAGAAACACTAAATGAAGCAAATAAAGATATTGTCTTAGCTGCACTCAATGAAAAATTTGATACAACCCTTAAGATAATAGATATTTGGTCATCTAAAACTACTTTATATAACCAATTTGTTTATTTAAAAAATCACCTTCTCATATGGCCAGGTATAATAACTCCAGGAACAAAAGACATAATTTTGCAGCCTGGAGGAGAAAAAATTATAAGTGAAATTCTGGAAAACACTAAAGAGATCGAAACATGTCCAAATGATCAATTGCTTAATAATTTTATAACATACAAAAATTGGTTATAAAATCATGCTGCCGCAGAAAAATTCTCTGTGGCAGCTTTTTCATTACTTATTTTTTTATTAATTCAACAATACTCTCTCGTAAAATATTTTTTAAATACGGATATTTCTTTAATTGCTGTGTAGATGTTCTAGCTTTTCTACATTCGGTTATACTTACAACATTAAACCCAACACTTTCCGATATATAAGCTAATAATAAATCTGTTGGTATAATTACTCCAACATAAGCTGATTGGTCAATTACTATGTATACTTTTTTGTCTTTTTCTAAACATAAGCCGCATTGTCGTATTATTTCTCTCATATCAGCAAAATATCCTTTTATCATGTTGGGTACTTTGCGCGTTCTAGAATCTTTTTTTCCTGTTTCAGATTCCTTTAATGGTATAGCTTTTTCAATCTCATCCGCAAATAAATCTATATAATAATCACATGTTTCCTGTGCCTTAACTCCAACAAATGACCTTACGGCCTGTTCCCTAAAAGTTTTTATTCCACTAATATCTTTTGAAAAGCCACCAAACACCAATTCAAGCTTATATGATTCAAAATAATCAAAAGAATTTGGATATGGTGGTGAAAAAATTATAGCACCTACTTTCTTATTAGTTTCACCATACTCGCGCATGAAAATATCATGTAAATTTATAGCAGAGCCAGTAATACATAGACCTTGTCCTAAATTCCCCTTTGAGCTTTCCTTCAAATCTTTAATGATATCTAATAATTTCTTATAGAAGAATTCTTTTACATCATTAATCTTTGTTTTTACTGTTTTCAGTCCATTTCCATCACGTCGTCTATTTGATGATGATTCAATAATACATAAAAAAGCTGTCAGGAATATGTCTCTTATTCTTGGGTTAGATATAGTATCAATGTATTCACGTAAACTACACAGGTCATAATAGTTTTTTTCAGTAAAATATTTGCGAATATCATCAAATCTATACGTGCTTTGAGATGGTAAGTTCATTATATCTTTAGCCATATTTCTACATAAGCAAAGCTCATCGTGCGAATATTTACTCATTTTCACATTTGCAATAAAAGTTGATAATGGATTTACATCGATACCCAGGCCATTATATCCGTTTAATACAGCAACCACTGGTGTGGTACCTGATCCACTAAATGGATCTAAAATAATTTCGTCCTTTTGGGCCCCGGAATCTATAATAAGTTCTTTAATTAATTTACCTGAAAATCCTTCTCTATATCTAAACCAATTAAGAAAAGGTGTTTCAGCATTTTCCGAAAAATTTACCAAGTTATGATATCTATTTGTAAGGTCGCGAAATTTATATTTGCATTCCAAACCATAGACAAATTCTTGTAGTTCGTTATTATAATAAATTTTTTGTTGTTCAAGTATTTTCTTCACAAATTACTGCTCCTTTCGGACCCATTTTCCATCTTTATAGTCCAAGTATTTTTTAAGAACCGTATCCACATAGTCGTCAGAATATTGCTCAACCCTTAGCATTTCATCTTCATTATCAAGATGCTCGGTAATATAAGCCATCAAGACTCCTACCAATTTTGAAAAAATCTTTTGGTAAAGTTCTGTCGTTTTATACTGTTTCTTTCTCTTATATATGCTTTTTATTGTATGCTCAACAGTTATCTCAATAAGTTGTTGTAGATTATATCCATTTAAATCTGCTTTTGCTGGGTTTTCTCCTTTCCTAAATGAATATATAAAATCCCCATGGATATTACCTGCATATCTTAGGTGTGCAGTGTTTTTATATGATTCAATGAAATCTTGAAATAGGACTCCATCTTCAGGTAAGTAAAACCCAGCCCTAGCAACTGCCCTCATCATGGCAATCCAAACTTTAATATTTTTGTTGTTAAAAGTGAATACTAAATAACCACTTGGTTTCAATACCCTGTAACATTCAGTGAAAATTCTATACAACAACTCCTCATAATCCGACTCTGTTTTTGCACCTTTAACTTTAATTTTTCTATTCATTACAGCTTCTTCATCTCTAAAAATATAGCCATTTAATCCACTAAACAAACTATACCATGCATTCCAAACTGCAGATAATTCTGCGTATTGAACATTACTCCCATAGGGCGGGTCCGTTATTATTGTATCTACAGAACAGTCCGGAATTGGTATATCGGTTGAGCTTCTATTCATGACAAGGTAACTACCTTCTTGTTGTAACTCTTGAAAATCTTTTGCCTCTTTACATGTTAAAGGTAGCACTTTTTTCGAGTACTTAACTCCACTCAAAATACTTTTTGCACGTTTCTCAATAATATCTATTACGTTAGTTTCAACATATTGATTTGGTAGCCAATAGGCATGCTTATCCATAGCCGTTGGCTTACCACCTTCCCAATTATCCGTAACTCTAGTCATCTTATTTGTATATCGAAGCGATGAACTAAAAAGGAAATAAAGCATCTCATAAATATCATATGGCAACTCATTCTTCATACTAATGATATCGTTGAAAATACAACAATTTATAGCATAATTTCTATCTGTAAAAAGATCTTTATATTCAATAATTCCACGTTCTCTTAGTTTATCTTCATGTTGCCTATCCCAATCCATTGGAATAATAAAGTTCGGTATATGCTTTATCTGACTGATTATAGCATCGTAATCACGATGATTACATAGTTGTTCAAAAGAAGTTATTTCACGTACAATAAATTCTTTTTTCTTTTTTGAAAAATATCTTGCTCTTATAGGTTTACTACCAGCAGGATAACATTCAATACGCTTCAGTCCATTATGTCCTTCACATTTTTCATTTATACATGAAAACAAACCGCTGCGGATTTTTCTATCCTCTGTTAAGGCGAAAATACTTCCACATTTGGGGCATATTACTTGATATACCCATTCTATCCATTCACATACCCCTTCATCATCACCAAAGTTAACATAGTACCAATTATTGTATTTCTTTTTCTCTTGTTTAATAAAATCTGAATACACTTTTTTTAATAAATCTATGTCACCATTGAACATTTGCATTCTTGTAATAAATGTGGCTAAAGGATTAATGTCTACTCCAATCACTTTTCTTTCCAATGCTGCCGCTTCAAAAACGGTTACGCCTCCACCGCAAAAACAATCAAGTATTATATCCCCTTTGTTTGTATAATGCTTAATTAAGTTTTGAAAGACATTATATGGTCTTCGTGCAAAGTATTTATGCATTCTGTATTGTGCAGTGTGTCTTTTAGCCACAACTGCCTTTTTAATAGGTTTAACGTTTTTCATATTTATCTCCAATCTTTTCTGCAGTTTGCTTTTCTCGTATCTCAGATATTAAATCATCATTATCAAGTAAATAATCATAAACGTCAACAGGTAATTCTCCCCGTTCAGATGCGGCCAAATTGAAAAACATAACTCTATCTTCATATGAAAGATTTAACGCATCAGCTAATGCATATTGTGTTTTTTTATCTGGCGGTATTTTCTTTCCATTAATTATTTCACCAAGATATACTGCCGAAATGTTAGCATTACGCGCCAGTTTTGTGTTAGATAGTCTAGCTTCTTCTTTTTTTCTTGATAGAAAACTTGCAAAAGTTTCATCAGCCACATTATCACCTCCAAATAACTTAAAGCGTAATGATTTAAGCAGTTAGTTAATAGCTTACAGCTTATATAATACCATTAAAACTGCTACAAATCAACAACAATATAATCAATTACATCTATCCTGTTTCCTCAACATCTATAAAAAATAGCCGTTATCTAATCTGGTAACTCAACTACAAATTTTCAGGGCTATAGATATGTTCCCTCAAACAATAAAAATAAGGATTTCCTGACATTGCCACATCCAGCAAAGAGGCCTGGTGAAAAACTAAATGTCTGGAAACCCTTTATTTACAAGCTTTTCAGTTCTTTATTTCTCAACCCTTGACATCAATGTTACGCACTCCACGTGATACGTCTGGGGGAACATATCCACCGGCTGAATCTCCCGGACCTCGTAACCCAGTTCCGTCAATATCTTCAAGTCTCTGGCCAAGGTGCTGGGATTGCAACTCACGTAAACAATCCGCCCTACCCCGTTGGCTGCGAAGCTTTCCAACACCGACCGTTCACAGCCGGATCGGGGCGGATCCACCACCCCCACATCAAAGTGGATCCCCTGCTTCACCAGTTCCGGCAGGACTTTTTCGGTCTCGCCTACTAGAAAACGGGCATTCTGTATCTGATTCAACGCAGCATTGGCTTCGGCATCCCGAATGGCCTCAGGCACCACTTCAATCCCATAGACCTCTTTCGCCTGCCGCGCCAAAAACAAGGTTAGACTGCCGACCCCGCAATACGCATCCAGCACCGTCTCCGTTCCGGTCAGTCCGGCATACTCCACGGCTTTGTGATATAACACCTCGGCTTGCTCCGGATTAACCTGGAAAAAGGAACGGGCTGAGATTTTAAACTTCAAACCGTCCAGAATATCATTGATCGTCGGTTCTCCGGCGATAACCCGGGTCTCCCGCCCCAGGATCACGTTGCCCCGGTTGGTGTTGATATTTTGAATCACGCTTTTCACGTTGGGAAAAGCACTCATCAATTCTGCCGCTATCTTCGGCCCATCCGGGAAATCCGGGCCGTTGGTGACCAGCACCACCATCATCTCCCCGGTTTTAAATCCTTTTTTAATGAGCAGATGACGGAGTAAACCGGTTCCCGTCTGCTCGTCGTATATCGGAACCTGATATTTGGCTGCCAATTCCCGGACTTTGGCTGCCACCCAATTGGTCACCATCGGCTGAAGCTGACAACTGTCGAGATCGACGATCTGGTGGGTTCCCTTTTTGTAGAATCCCATGACGATCCGATCCCCGTCCATGCCGAAAGGATATTGCACCTTATTCCGGTAATACCACGGATCCTTCATTCCCAACACCGGACGGACCGTGACTCTCGACAGACCGCCGATCCGTTCGACGGCATCCACCACCTGCTGGCGTTTTAACGCCAATTGCGCTTGATAATTCATATGTTGCAACTGGCAACCGCCGCACTGGTGATACACGGGACAGGGCGGTTTAATCCGTTCCACGACCGGCTTCAATAATTCCACCATTTCGCCCCGGGCGAAATTCTTCCGTACTTCCGTGATTTTGATGCGGACGTGCTCCCCTTTGAGCGCCCCCGGGATAAAAACGGCAAAGCCGTCAACACGGCCCACCCCTTCTCCTTCATGGCCGTAATTATCGATGGTTATCGCAACAGTTTGTCCAACCTGTACAGGCTTCTCAGCTGCTATCTTCATAAATTTAATCCCTTTCTTGCTTCGATTTAATTTCAGAATAAAGAAAACAGAGTAAAGAAGATAAATATGTTAATCAGATGACCGTTAATATGGATTAAAGGCAAATCTCAAACCTTAACTATGCACCGTGAACTGCGTACTGTGCACTTAATCTTGAAACCCGGAACTATCCCTTGACTCCTATAACCTGAACCCACAATGTAACTCAAATAATTGTACGGAATACACATGTGCGTTCCCTACATACGCTATACCTCCATCCCGATTATACCCAATTTCATCCATCGGGTACAACTCCCAATCATTCTTCCGAATTTTCCGCATCGTGATAAAATTTTCCGTTTTTTATGTATCTAAAGAAGGAAAGTTAAGAAATAACGGCGAATTTTTGGGGAACAATTTATGAAACGGTGAAAATGATGTATTTTCTGTACAATCTGTTCCTAACATTATTAACCCCGCTGTTGCTTTTATTTTTTCTCAAAAAAAAGAAAGCAACGGAAAACCTTACGGCATCCAATTGGCGTCTGGGCCATTATCCCCCGGATTTCCTGCCATCCGAAACACAAACGCCCCGCATCTGGATTCATGCCGCCTCTGTCGGTGAGATCAGTGCTATTATCCCTTTCATTCGGAAATTGCGGGAGACCTATCCTCAGGCTTGGATCGGCGTATCCACCATGACCCAAAGCGGATTAACCTTTGCCCGGGAAAATCTCCCGGAAGCCGACCGCCATTTTTTAGCGCCTTTTGACCTTTTCTGGACCGCCCGCCGGGCGGTACGGCAGATCCGCCCGACCCTTTTGATCACCGCCGAAACCGAGATTTGGCCGAACCTGATCCGCTATGCCCGCCAAAGCGGCAGCCGTATCCTAATGATTAACGGCCGGATCTCCAAACGTTCCGTGAGCTCCTATCAAAAGTTTCGCGGCTTTTTAGGGAAAGTGCTGTCCAATTACGACAAACTCAGCGTCATCCTGCCCGATGACGCCGAACGGCTCATTTCCATCGGCGCACCGGCTGAACGGATCCAGATTAACGGCAATATTAAATACGACCGCCTCATCGACCAGGCCAAACCTGAATTTCGCGAAGTGAGCAAGGGGATTTTAAACCTGACCGGCGAAGAACTGCTGCTCATCGCCGGGAGCACCCGAGAAGGCGAAGAAGAGCTGATCTTAGAGGCTTATCAAAAAATACGCCGGGCTTTTCCCGACTTGATCCTGCTCATCGCTCCCCGCCATATCCAGCGGGCAGCCGAGATCTGCCGGATCGTCGAACGCTATGGGTTCAAGCCATTATTGCGGACCGATATTACGCCGGAAACCGTCGTCGACAACCAAAAAGTGATCATTCTCAACACCATCGGAGAACTCTCCAAGGTGTATTCTTTGGCGACCCTCGCCTTTTGCGGCGCCAGCCTGGTGCCCTTAGGCGGCCAAAACCCATTGGAACCTGCAGCTTGGGGCAAAGTGGTTCTTTACGGGCCTTCCATGGATGATTTTCTCGATGCCAAAGCCCTTTTGGAAAAGGCCGGCGCCGGTTATGAAGTCCAGGATCCGGAGAGCCTTGCCCGTCAGGTTGTCGAATTGTTACAACAGTCGGATCAACTGGCCCAAAAAGGCCAGGCAGCCCGGGAGGCTATTCTTTCACAACAGGGCTCAACCCAGCGCAATTTACAATTAGCTATCAACCTAATCGAGGGAGGAAACCCATATGGTAAATACTGATAAGATCAACGAATTATATCAGGCATTATCACCTGAACTTCAAGCCAAAGTTGACGAAATTGTCGCAAAAATGACTGAAATCAAAAAGGCCGGCGAAAAGATCGTGGTCGTCACCGGAAGCGGCCCCAATATCCACGAAGGAGTCACCACTCTCATCGCCGAGTTGATCCATAAAGGGATCATCGACGGAGTAACTACCTCGTCGGCTGTAGTCAACCATGAACTCTCCGGCTCCCTGGAGAAAGTCCACCGGGTCGACGGCAGAAAAATCGGCTTTGCTGAAGACAAACTTCCTCTGGACCTGCTCTTTGAGTCCTCCATTATGACCGAAGAAGAACTCAAAGAGCTAGAAGCTGAAATGCCCATCGACCGGGAACTCATGAAACGCATCTTGGAAACCGAAGGCAACACCATTACTAAAGCCGCAGGAAATATGGCCTATCCTTTGGGGTTACGTACCGAAAGACTGGCCCGGGAGATCGAAGCCCTGGCTAAAGCCAACGGCCTCCCCTTTGAGACCGTGGCCGGCGCCGGTGCCGACCCCATGACCATGCTGGGCGCCGGTTACCGCCGCAACGTCCCGGTCCTGGTCAGTGTCCCTCAGCTCATCGGCGGAGGAGCGGTCGGACTGGCGGTGGCCGACTCCATCTCTGTCACTGAACGGACCATGCGCATCGCCAAACTCTTGGGGTCCGCATCCATGATCATCGAATCCGCCGTGGCCTTGACCCAGGAGATTCACGACGGCCCCTTTGAACGGTATACCGGCCATGGCGTCTGGGCCGATTGGGAAGGATATTATACTTACAGCTTAGCCAACAAAACCTTGGTCCGGATCGATCTGGACCCCAATCTGGAACTGGCTTGGAAGAAACAACGGGAATCCAATATCGTCCAGGAGGCCATCGCTAAAGGTTTGCCCAAAACCAAGCTCACCGGCGTTCCCTTCCGGATGGAGATGTCCGGTTTCTCCCGTCTCCCCGGCAGTATCCCGGTAATCGCGGATATCGGCGTCATCTGGCCGATTTTAGCCCTCAAAGTCAGCCAGAACTTAGGAATTAAGCTGGATTTCATCTCTTATCCCCAATCCACCCCCGAAGGCCAGGCCATGCGGGAATGGATCGTTCAGAACGTCAAATTTGCCAACCGGCAAAAAATGTTCGAAGCATTCAGGAAATAAAACAAGGGGCGAATACCGTTCGCCCCTTTTTCGTTATCATTTATTCGCTTCAGCGTCCTGCATCAAAATGCCTTTCAATGCCAGCGCACATTCCAACCGTTTCCGTTGCAACTCACAACCTAAATGATCCGGTTTGTAAATCGAACCGTTGAGGGCCTCCGCGTTGGCGTGGCAACCGCCGCTGCAATAAAACCTGCTCCAGCACTGGGCACAGCCTTCTTTCTTATACAGCGTGGCGGAGCCAAATTCCTGGCGCAGCGCCTCGTTTTGAATCCCTTCGAAGACATTGCCCATTTTAAAGGCAGTCCGGCCCACAAACTGATGGCAGGGATACAAGTCCCCGCTGGGGGTCACGGCAAAATAGTCAAATCCTGCCCCGCATCCGGTCAAGCGTTTGGGGAGACAAGGCCCATGATCCAGACTCACCTCAAAATGGAAGAAGGTAAAGGGATCATCGCCCAGCCGTTTCTCAAGATAATACTCGGCCAAACGGTCATATTCAGCTTTGATCCGGGGCAGGTCTTCCTCAGTCAACCGATAATCTCCTTCATCGGAAACCACCGGTTCCACCGACAGTTCCCGAAATCCCAGCGAGTACATATGCTTGACGTCTTCGGTGAAATCCAGGTTGTGCTTGGTAAACGTCCCACGAACGTAGTAATTTTGATTTCCCCGTTCTTTAACTAAGGCCAGATAATTGGGGACAATCCGCGCATAACAGGCGCCCCGCATCCGGTCATTTACCTCCGGCCGACCATCTAAGGATAATACCACCGCAATTTGCTTTTGATTGAGATATTCCCGGATCTCGGGCGTCAATGCGACCCCGTTGGTGGTTAAGGTAAAATGAATATCCTTTCCATATTGGGGTGCGGTCTTCTCACCATACTCGACGACCTGTTTCACCACATCCCAGTTTAGCAAAGGCTCTCCGCCGAAAAAGTCCACTTCCAATTGGCGCCGGTTACCCGATTGGGCCAGCAACATATCGATAGCTGCTTTTCCAACTTCAAAGCTCATCTGTTCCCGGGCACCGCCGAAGGGGCCGGTTCCGGCAAAGCAATAACGACACCTCAGATTGCAGTCATGAGAGATATGGAGGCACAACGCTTTTAACGTTGCATCCCGTTCCAATCCAACTTCGGCTTCAGGTTCTTCCTTTAAATACCCCATCTGCCGTAATTCGTCCAGATCCGCCTCCACGTCCTTCCGATACTCCTCGGCAATCGGTTGCCCATGAAGATATTGATGGACGGTTTCATTAATTTCGAATAATGAATTGGATAAAACATCAAATAAAAAAAACCGGCCTAACGCCTTAAACGAATGCCAATTACTCATATGACGCTCCTTTAAACCTACGGATAAAAATTATAGCCATGATGCCATGGCTACCTAATTGTCTGTCGTTTATCGTAACTACCGATGCTATGTATCCGTTTATTTCTGGCAGACTTGATTGCCGACAGTGCAGGAAGTCTTACATGCAGATTGGCACGAATTTTTGCATTCGCCACAACCGCCGGTCTTGGCCGTTTCCCCTAATTTCCCTTGGCTGATGGTTTTAATAAATTTCATACGTCCATTCCTCCAGTCATTCTACTATACAATGCTGATAAATAGTATACAACAATCATCTTTCGGAGTCAATTGATGAAGCCATAAAGGCATGAAGTCCATATCGTCCCTTCATGCCTCTACGGAAATATGGGAAGTCCTTTCGCGCGCTTCTCTCCGTCCAATCCCGAACAATCCTGCCAAACCCAGCCACAAACCCATAATAATCACCGGCTGATATTGCCAAAACGCAAAACCCCGCGGGACCCAGGGAGATTGATAATCCTGGGTTTTTTCCTCCGCCAATTGCAACACAAACCGTTCGAACCGGGATGCTACTTCCGGATCATTCCGAGGATCTCCCAAAGCCATATCCCCAAAATAGGGTTGGTCTGCTCCAAAGATCATCCGGAAATCCTCGGCAAAGGTTTCCTCGCTGGACTCACTCCAGGCCACTGTATTGGCCTGGCCCGCCCCTTTCCAGCTTCCGCCGCGGAACCTGTGGTATTCCTCCCAAAGCGCTTTCCCGCGCCGGGTCTCTGCCGACATCCGGCCCAACTGAACATGATGTCCGGCTTCATGGTAAAGCGTCACCCGCAGCTCTGCTTCTGTGGGCTGGAATGTATCAGGTATGGCATAAATCAGGCTGAATCCGGCCCCTCCCTGGCCGCTCACTCCGGAGACGGCCAAAGGCGCCAAAAAGATCCGGTAATCTTTGAAAAATTCTTCCGGAATACGTTCCAGCAAATCATTCATGGCTTCCCGGACCTGTTGGACTTGATAGGGGTTTTCCAAACGCTCCGCCATCAACAGGTAATCATCGATCCCATCGCCGGTATCGACTTTTCCCGTGTTCAACAGATTGACCCGCTGTTGGGCTTCCCGGTACAGGTTCCACAGTTTTCCGGTGGTCTCCGCCGAATAGATCCGGTATCCGGCAGCTTCTCTCGTCCCTTCCGTCGTTTCCAACGCTTCAATCTCGTCAATCAACGCCTGGGTTTCCGCCACCAATTCCGCTTTGCTTTGAGCCGTGAGCGTCCCATCTCCGGATACTTGTCCCGGATACGCTGCCAGACCGGCACCCAGCATAAGCACGGCACCCCATGTCACTACGATCCCAGCCCTTTTTCGCAAAACCTTCATCATAGCCGCCTCCTTTCCCTTTGATTGATGGTTGAATGCAATAAAAAAAGAGCCTTGCGGCTCTCTTATTGTATCACAAAAGTTACATTATGTAAACTCGGCGCCGGGACATTCTCCGGACAGCGGACAATGAGCACAATCCGAACGGGTGGGACGGCAGTATTTCCGTCCCAGGTTCAACAGAAGAATATGGAGATCAGCTACAATATGGGCAGGTATCATCGGGCCTATCACTGCCTGAATTTCCGCAGGAGGCATTTTGGGCTGAACCCATCCCATCCGTTTCACAATCCGCTCAATATGGACATCCACCGGGAAAAAAGGATGGTGAAAACCAAATAACATAGTACATGCCGCTGTCTTCGGGCCGACGCCCGGCAACGCCGTCAGGTATTGCCAGGCCCGCTCCGGATCATCCGCCAGATTGTCCAGGGAATAATCTCCGAAATCTTCTCTAACTTTATTTAATACAGCTAAGATCGCCCGGCTCCGCTGTGCCGCCATCCCCGCCGGCCGGATCACTTCCGCCAACGCGTCAGCTCCCGCCTCAACCGCCAATTCCAGCCGAGGATAAGCTTTCTGAAACCGGTGCCATGCCGTCAAGGCATTCCGGTCGGAAGTAGCCTGGGTCAGCATGGTAGCCACCAAGATTTCCAGAGAAGTTCGGCAATGCGCCAACGGGCTGGATTGATGGAGCTTATCCGCTTCCCCAAGAGATTGAGTTAATAATTGATGCACTTTCATGAAATCCGGACGATTTCCGGCTTGTTTCCGCTTTTTCATAACCATTATCCTATTTTCAAATTCACCCGAAAGATTTTTTCAAAAGATTTAATGGCATCTAGCACTCCCATCGTTGTTTTTGGCTAATTTCCGATACATTCTGCGACTTCTCGAGAAAGGATTCAAAAGCTGATTCCAGAATTTTGAATAATATATCATTAAAATCACGGTAAGGAGCGTTATCCATGCAAAACATCGCTATCGAACAAAGCGAACCGGTAGGACAGGATCACCTTTATCCGCCACCCCGGGAGATTAAACGGTTGTACGAGATTGCCCAACATGGGGCTTTGACCTCCCTCAATTCCTTACGGCAATTCTTAGGGTCCGATGTGGACATCAACCTCAATTGCCTATCCCTATTAACGCTGCCGGTGCTGATTGACCGCATCGACCTCTTTTACCGGGACCATCTCGGCTTTCATCTCCGCTATTCCGGAGAAATAACCGGGGAAATTTATACTTTCTTCGCCGAACGGGATGCCAAAATGCTCATCGATAAGATGTTAGGGCACAAACGCTTTAAATACGGTAAACGCTTTAACCGGATCGAACTTTCGGTCCTCACCGAACTGGTGAATATCGTTTCCAATGCGTTTTGGAGGGCCATGACGGACAAAACCGGGATGAACTGGTATCTGGCGCCGCCCACTCTCATCAACGACCTCAGCCGAACGCTGTTTTATTCATCCAAAATCTATACAGTCGACTATTTCCTGGTCCATTTCGAATATGTGTTGCCGACCATGGACGTCCGCATCCAGTTTATCGTCCTTCCCACCCAACAGACGTTAACCAAGATCTTCTCCAAATTAAATCCATCCGACGCTCCGGACGTCGGTTACGCGAAATCCTTTTAAGCGATGGACCACCACTTTCCCCGTATGAATCTTCGTCCTGAATGAAATGCTAAAGACAGCAATCCATGGGGGAAGTGACGCAATGAAACTATTCCGCAAAAAACACCAACGGTATATCTTACTGGCCGTGGCAGCCGCCGTGTTGTTCGCGCCCATGCCCTTTATCAAAAAGTCATGGGCCGCAGCCGGACCCGTTAACCAGAAAACTATCGACATTCAGTTGCTGGCCCGGGTGATCCGTGCCGAAGCTGAAGCCGAACCCTATATCGGGCAAGTGGCCGTAGGCGCTGTCATCTTAAACCGGATTCAAAGTCCCAAGTTTCCGAACACCCTGGCCGGTGTGATCTACCAGCCTAAAGCCTTCGAATCCGTGGCCAACGGCACCATCAATAAACCTCCCACGGCCACAGCCAGAAAAGCAGCACAGGACTGCCTCAACGGCTGGGACCCTTCCGGTGGCGCTCTCTTCTTCTTCAACCCCGCCAAAGTCGGCGCCGGTTCCTACGTCTGGACCCGCAAAATCATCCAGCGTATCGGCAAACATGTCTTTGCCTTATAAACCGGTTAATTCAGCTCATCCAAGGTCAACCGGTAACTGGGGAGAAATACCTCCATAAAATACGCGACCTCCGGTTGATCCATCGCCTCCAACTGTTTCCGGATGGACATTTCGGCTTTTTCAAACTCCCGGTTACCCGCTTTCAGCTCTTCGAGGCATTTGAGATAGGCACATAGCTTATCGGCGGCTTTAACCACCTTCCAATGGTCGGCGTCATCCGGGCTCTTCTCAAGAATCACATCAGCATAGTCCGGTTGCAGCTCCGGAGGGAGCATATTGAACAACCGTTCCCGGGCCACCTGTTCAATGCCTGAATAGGCATTTTTGATCTCTGGATTGAAATATTTAATCGGTGTGGCCAAATCACCGGTGATCACTTCGCTAATTTCATGAAAAGCCGCCAAAACCATCACCCGTTCCGGATTCAAATTTCCACCGTACAGACGGTTGCGGATAATGGCCAAGGCATGGGCAATGATGGCAACCTCCAAACTATGCTCCTGGATATTCTCCGTCCGGGTATTCCGCATCAAGCCCCACCGCCGGATATATTTCATCCGGGACAAATAAGCGAAAAAATGAGTACGTTTCATCACAACCGACACTCCTCTAAAAACAAGGCCGGCTTTTCGCCGGCCTGATCATTACCATTTAAATATTGTAGTAGGATCTGCCGCCACCGCGGCCACCCCGTTTGGATTCGATGCTACGACGGATATCGGTTTGTCTTTCATCGGAATCTTTAATAAATTTAGCAAGCTTATCTTCGAACGACTGCCGACTTTGTTTCGGGCCGTTATTCACGGAACGGTCCGAACCGGCTTGAGCTTGCCTGATCGAAAGACCGATTTTGCCTTTATCCAGAGTCAAAACCTTTACTTTGACCAGATCTCCTTCCTTGAGGTAATCATTAACGCTCTTCACATATTTGTCCGCAACCTCCGAAATGTGGACCAACCCGGTCTGACCGGTTGTCAACTCGATAAAAGCCCCAAAATTGGTAATCCCGGTCACCTTACCTTCTACGATCTGGCCGACCTCTAATGCCATACTCCGAAAAATCCTCCTCTTTAAGTCGATAAACGTCCGATTGCCATCAAACAATAAGTGATAATCATATTGCTTGCTTTAAACCAGACATTATTATAATTTATTATAGCTTAGCCCAAAAAGTGTTGTCAAGACAACCTTCAGCCGCATCGAGGAGGATACCGGATAAATATCGGATTATCGGATTCCGGAAGATTTTTCCTTTTTACCCGGGTGTTTTCCGGTTTTATATTTTTCAGCCCTGGAGGGATAGACGCTGGTGTTCACCAACTGTCTATCCAGCCTGCCGCCTTCATATGTCACCGTCCGATATAACGCCACTTTAAACCCATCCCGGCCGTCCTGGACTTTGACCCGCTCCTCTTCTCCCAGCGACGGATCATATTCTTCCTTGGTTTGGTAAGGGTACTTCTCCAAAACCTCGGTCTCCAGAAACACCTCTTTCCATCCCTGCTTTTTCCCTAACACCGCCACCCGCAGCGTCGAAGCCTCCACCATCGCCACCAACAGCACCGGAGTCTTTAAATTGTTTTCAAAGATAAAATCCAATCCGCCATAAACCACCGTTGCATCCCGGCCCATGGGCACATATGTGATGGGGATCGAGTGGTTATAACGGGTAACGACCTTCATATTGGCCAGTAAAACCGCATTATACAGAGTCGATGTGACTTGGCAGACACCCCCGCCGATACCGGGAACCAATTCCCCCTCAACGACCAACGGGGCCTCCTTATATCCGGTTTCGGACAGCCGTGGGCCGACCCAGGTATTAAAGGAAAAATTCTGACCGGGATAAAGGATAACGTTATTGATGGCATTGGAAGCCACCTTCAGATTATGGACCCGGTCGGTTAAGGTCGGGTTAAACCGGGTGCTGTACATCCCCAATACCGTATTTAAACCCCACCGTTCCACGTCCGCTTCGGAAAGCCAGGGTTTCACCACATTGACCGGGATTTCAATGAAATTCACTTCCGGACGGACCAAGGCCTCTTCCAACATCCGGGTCAACCGGGCCCGGTCGATGGCTTTCCCGTCTTTACTCTGGGTGTAACTCACCTTTCCGGCGGCATCCACATAGACGACGGTCCGGACCGGCTCCACCGCAAAACTGGCCTCCAAAATGCGATAAAAGGAATCCAGAGCCTGCTCATTGTGGTTAAAACTCAACGGAAGATCGGCTCCGTGACGGTAAACTCGGAACCGTTCCCGGATCCGGTTCCAAAGATCACCGCGGCGGCCGATACGATACGCATTGACCGCAGACCGTTGATAATCGGGATGGATGCCCAAAGCATTGAGAACGACGCTAAAACTACGGTTGTTGTAACTCAAAACAACTTTCTTGGTTAACAACGGATCAAAATGTTCAGCTAACTTTTGGCTGGCAACCTGAGTCCGAAGGCCGCCCACCTCTACTCCGCCAACCCGCACTCCGTTTAAAACCTTCCCCCCCATCAGGAGAATACCGGTTACCACCGCTAAAAACAATCCGCTGCCAACGATAATACTGAGCAAATACCCGTTTTTGTTTCCGGCCGCCAATTTATTCAGACAATCCCGAAACAATTGCACGCTCAACCCTCCAACCCTTTGACCTTACCTTTGAATAACCTGTTAAATAAATACATATAATAAACTACTTGGAATTGTACCATCTTTATTCCTGAAATGGGCAAATCCTTTGCCAACGACTGAATACAGGGGGAAATCGAATGTGGAATCCGTTGAATAAATCAAAAGACGAAAAGGGATCTTCCGTCGCCAACGCCAAAATCCATGTGGATCAACCCTTAGCCGTCTCTACTTTTGCCAATCAAATGAATCTTTATTTATCGCTCCTGTATCGACCCACTCAAGAACTGGTGATTCTCTGCATCGGCACGGATCGCTCCACCGGCGACAGTCTGGGGCCTCTTACCGGTTCCAAATTGATCGAGCGCGGCATCAACCCCGACATGGTCTACGGCACACTGGATAAGCCGGTGCATGCCGTGAATCTTCAAGAAACTATTCAAGTTATTTCCAGAAAATACCGTGACCCGTTCGTTATTGCAATCGATGCGTGTTTGGGGCGTTCGGAAAGCGTAGGATTTATTAGCATCAAGGAAGGCCCGCTCCAGCCGGGTACGGGAGTTAACAAGGACTTACCGCCCGTCGGTGACCTCCAGGTTATCGGCATCGTCAATGTGGGAGGATTTATGGAGTATATGGTATTGCAGAATACCCGTTTAAACTTGGTGATGAAAATGGCCGACATCATCAGCCGCGGATTATCACAATGCATTGAAAAACCGCTGCTCTATCCGGCTTCGGAAACAGCCATCCGTTCCATGGAATCGTTATCCCAATGACCGGAACAAATCATTGTCAAATATGTTAAATTATATCATGAAGTCGACCGTAATTAAAGTAGCGGACAAATTTAAAAGGCCCCGTTTGACGGGGCCTTGATTGATTAGAGGATTGCTTTTTCGGTTTCTTTGTCGAAGAGATGCATTTTGTTGGTATCGAATACCACCCGATGTTGTTCGCCGTCTCTGGCTTTGGAATGCGAATCCACCCGAGCGATGAAGGAGTGATTACCGACAGACATATAGAGGTAAATTTCGGAACCCATCAACTCGGATACATCAACGGTGGCAACAACGATATCTTCCTCAGCAGCCTGGACGTATTCGGCTTCCATAATGGATTCGGGACGGATACCGAAGATGACCGGTTTATTGAGATATTGACGGACATTCTTGAATTTGCCTTCCGGAATCCGGACTTTGAAGACATCGAAGTCCACAACCAGCTTACCGTTGTCGTCTTTGACCACGCCGTCCAGGAAGTTCATCGGCGGAGTACCGATAAATCCGGCAACGAACACATTGTTCGGATGATCGTAGATTTCGAGCGGCGCACCCACTTGTTGAATGATACCGTCTCTCATAACCACGATCCGATCGCCCATGGTCATGGCTTCGACTTGGTCGTGGGTAACATAAATGATGGTGGTTTGGAGACGATTGTGTAATTTACTGATCTCGGCACGGGTTTGAACCCGGAGTTTAGCGTCCAAGTTGGAGAGCGGTTCGTCCATCAAGAAGACTTTCGGTTCGCGGACGATGGCGCGTCCCAAGGCAACCCGCTGTCTCTGACCACCGGAGAGAGCTTTCGGCTTCCGGTCCAACAGGTTTTCGATGCCGAGAATCTTTGCAGCTTCCTTAACGCGGCGATCGATCTCGCTTTTCGGGAATTTACGAAGTTTCAACCCGAAAGCCATGTTGTTGTAAACGTCCATATGAGGATAGAGAGCATAGTTTTGGAAAACCATGGCGATGTCTCTGTCCTTCGGAGCAACGTTGTTCACACAGGTGTCCCCGATATAGATGTTACCTTCGGAAATTTCCTCCAAACCGGCAATCATCCGCAACGAGGTGGTTTTACCGCAACCGGACGGACCAACGAATACCACGAACTCTTTGTCTTTAATCTCAAGGTTCATGTCGCTGACTGCAACGACTCCGCCGCTAAAGCGTTTATACACGTGTTCAAATACTACTTTAGCCATAAAAATAAAGCCTCCTTATTTTTTATAACTTTATCAATCACAAACGTGATCAAAGTTTCCCCAAGCTTAATCTGACAACCCCCTCCAACATATCAACGTCCTCAAATATCACCCCCGCCCGGTACAGCGCCACTTCAAACGCGTTTTTTCTGTTATGTTGTTAATTTTTATTCGACATTTTTCTTCAATTTCCTGCCGCGATCCTTAACGCGACCACCATACAATTTTAATGAAAATCCCATTTCCCCTGATATTCAAACGTTTCAGCGGCCGTTGCAAACGCAATAATATTGCTCGTCTATTTAATCTTTATTGAATTCCTAACCGGATTATGAATATTTCCTCCCTTTTCAAATGACGTATAAACCCATACGAAGTCGGGAAATGTAATTAGCAGGAAAACAGAGGAGGTGATTGCGTGGCCAATATTACCCAAATGGAATTGAATACCTTAAAACAGCTGATTGCCAATGAAGATTTGACTGCCAAAAAATTCAAGCTTTACGCCAACAATTGCAGCGATCCCCAATTGGCCGGCTTTTTTAACGAATGCGCCTTGACTGCGGCAGCCAACGTCCGCACGCTCATGTCATATTTAATGTAAAGGAGGTTTATGAATGTATACCGAACGCGAAATGACGCTGGACGCACTGGAGATCGCCAAGACCGGCGCAGTCATGTTTACCCAGGCCGCCACCGAAACCAGCAATCCGCAACTTCGCCAAGCTTTGCTGCAAATGCGGGCGCAATGCGAACAAACCCAGCAGCGAATCAGCGAATATGCCCAACAGCGGATGTTTTATATGCCGGCACCACCGGCCCCGGCACAGGACGTCCAAACCGTGGCCCGCTTTCTCAACCAATCGGTGGACCCGGCTTCCATCACATCCGAAAACAAATTCTTATAATAAATTTCACATAAAAACAAAAGAGCTGAATCAGCTCTTTTTTATATTCCAACAGCCCGCCGGATGGCCTCGGCAACGCCGCAATGATCATGATCCGCCACCACAAAATCTGCCGCTTTTTTCACAACCTCCGAAGCATTGCCGATGGCAACCCCGGTTCCGGCCCATGTAATCATCGATAAATCATTAGGCGCATCCCCGATGGCCATCACCTCTTCCCGGGAGAACCCCCATGCGGCAACCAATTCTTGCAACGCCCGGCCTTTGGAAACCTCCGGCGCCAATATCTCCAAATACGTGGGTTTGGATTTGACAAAATACAGCTTATCGCCAAATTGAGATTGCAACTGTTCCTGTAAAGCATCGATCCGGTCAACTTCCCCGACGCCCAACAGTTTATGGGAAGGATGTTCCTTTAATAACTCCGCCAAGTCCGCCACATGGGTTTCCACCCGCGCGTTGGCTGCATACCGCTGACCCCAAGGCGTCAATTGATCCATATATAACTGATCATTCACATATACATTTAAATGAACACCGCTTTGGCGAAACACCGTCAACACATCCAATGCTTCCTGCCGGGGAACCGGCCGGTGATACAGGATCTCCCCGGATACCGCCTCCTGCACAATAGCCCCGTTATATGCGATTAACGGCACATCCAGCCCAAGCTCTTCGGCATAAGGTTTCATCGACTGGACCATCCGCCCCGAAGCCAGCAGTACTTTGATCCCTTTGGCCACCGCCCGGGAGATGGCTTCCCGATCCGGACCGGCAATGGTTAAATCCGTTCGTAATAACGTATCATCGAGGTCAATGGCAATACACCGAATCATCTTATCGCTCCTTTTTCGGAATCATTTCCTTCCATGCCACTATATTACCACGGCAGGAACCTTCAAATCCAGAATATCGCTTGGCCGGCCCCGGATTGTTATATTTGTGTTATGTATATGGGCTAATTTTTGTTAAAAATCCTTTAATTACTAATTTATTGTTGATGTTATGTCAGGTTTGTGTTATTATTTTTTCATAAAATCCAAAAACCTTACAAGAGGAAATTTAAAAGGAGGTAATCACTATGGAAACTCAAGTCATTCTGGACACACTCTGGGTTGCCCTAGCAGCAATGCTGGTTTTCTTCATGAACACAGGCTTTGCAATGGTCGAAGCCGGTTTTGCCAGGGCCAAGAACTGTGTCAACATCCTGTCAAAAAACTTCATCGTCTTCGCCGTATCATCCTTGGGCTTCCTCATCTTGGGCTGGGGGCTGATGTGGGGAGACGGCAACCCGTTCATCGGTCTTAAAGGGTTGTTCTTCGTAAGCGGCGCCGACAACTCCCCGGCCACCGGAGATGCTTACCGTGGCGTCTATACCGCCATCTCCTGGGCAGGAGTTCCGCTCATGGCCAAATTCTTCTTCCAATTGGTCTTCTGTGGTACTGCCGGGACCATCGTATCCGGTGCCGTGGCTGAACGTATCAAATACCTTGCTTTTATTCTGTTCTCATTCATCATGGCGACTTTCATCTATCCCATCGTCGGTCACTGGATCTGGGGCGGCGGCTGGTTAGGCCAATTGGGTATGTTCGATTTCGCCGGCTCCACCACCGTCCACTCCGTCGGCGGTTGGGCTGCCTTAGCCGGCGCCATCGCTTTGGGCCCCCGCTTTGGCAAATACGGCAACGACGGAAAAATCAATCCCATCCCCGGCCATAACCTTACCATTGCCACACTTGGCGCTTTCGTCCTCTGGCTGGGTTGGTTCGGGTTTAACCCTGGTTCCACCATGGCCGCCGATCCCAATGCCATTGCGCACATCTTAATGACCACCAACACCGGAGCCATTGCCGGAACCCTCAGTTCCACTATAGTTTCCTGGCTTCTCCTGGGTAAACCTGACTTAGGCATGACCATCAACGGCTGTTTGGCCGGCCTGGTAGCCATCACCGCCGGATGCGCATTTGTCAGTGTACCCAGCGCTTTAATCATCGGATGTATCGGCGGTGCCTTAGTGGTCTTCTCCGTCATCGGCTTTGACCGTTTGAAAATCGACGATCCGGTCGGCGCCATCTCCGTCCATTTAGTCAACGGTATCTTCGGTACCATCGCCGTAGGCCTCTTTGCTCAAGACGGCATTACCGGCGTAGCCACCGGAAACGGTCTCTTCTTCGGCGGCGGATTTACCTTACTCGGCGCTCAGCTCGTCGGTATCATTGCCACAGGTATCTTTACATTCACGGCATCCATGATCACCTGGCTCATCCTGAAACACACCATCGGTATCCGGGTCAGCCTTCATGAAGAAATTCAAGGCTTGGATATCGGAGAACACGGCAACAGCGCCTATCCTGAATTTTTAAGCCGTAAACCCGTATTTTCCGCATTACAAAACGGAAACGGCGAAACCATCGCTGTCGCGACTTCTGCGAAAAGTGTATTTGAAGGAGGGAAATAAAGATGAAACACATCATCGCGGTAATCCGCCCCGAAAAACTGGATGATGTCCGTACGGCCCTGGAAAAAGTGGGTTATGCAGGCCTGATGATCTCCGAAATCGAAGGCCACGGCAAACAAAAAGGCATCGTTCAACAATGGCGGGGTGAAAAGTATAAAGTCGATCTGATTCCCAAAATCAAACTGGAAGTTGTCACCCAGGATGCCGAAGCTCCTCTGATCATCAAGACCATCATTGACAATGCCCGAACCGGCGAAATCGGTGACGGAAAGATATTCGTCTCCACTGTCGACGAAGTGATCCGCATCCGCACTGGTGAAACCGGGGAGACTGCGTTATAAAAACGGAAGGCAAGCGCCTTCCGTTTCATTTTTATTGTTATTCTGTCACAGCGGTTAACCGCTGTATCTCTTCCGACTCCAGCTCACGGTATTCTCCCGGTCGCAGCCGGGGATCCAAAACCAAATCTCCCATGGCCACCCGTTTTAAATAGAGGACCTGCTTTCCCAAGGCCAAAAACATCCGTTTCACCTGATGATACTTCCCCTCGCAGATCATCACTTCCACCTCGGATATCGGTCCTTCCGACAAAATATTCAGATCGCCGGGAAGCGTCCGGTAGCCGTCATCCAAAACGATGCCGTTGCGGAAGGCTTCCCGGTCCGCCGCGGTGACCTGCCCTTGGACACGGGCATAATACGTCTTGAACACCTTCTTTTTCGGTGACAACAGCCGATGCCCCAAAGGGCCGTCATTGGTCAATAACAATAATCCTTCCGTGTCCTTATCCAAACGCCCCACCGGAAAAATCCCTTTATGACGGTATTGGGGATCCAACAGATCCAAGACGGTCCGGTCTTTCGCATCTTCCGTCGCTGAAATAACCCCGGCCGGCTTATTCATCATCAGATAGATATACTTCCGGTACTCCACCGCTTGCCCGTTACAGACGATCTGATCCTGCCCCGGAATGACCTGGGCCCCGGGATCCCGCAGGATTTTTCCGTTCACGGCCACTTTCCCGGATTTAATGAGCAATTTTACTTCTTTCCGGGTCCCGCAGCCCATATTGGCCAACAACCGTTCCAGACGCAATGCCGGTTCACCCCTTTGTATTAAAACTGTTCCACATCGGGTGTGGACGGATCCGGCGCTCCGGGTTTCTTGCCACTTTCGTCTTCCGGCGCTTGTTTTTCCGGGAAGAACCAGTTCCAAATCTTATATGAGTTGCTGGCCGGAATGTTTTTCGCGTTGAATACTTCCTGATAGGTGTCCCGGTTGAAAATCCCCGGAACCACCAGGCCCGTTTTGGGGTCCACATCCGCCCAAACAATGCCCGGCGGTTGAGTGAAGTCCACCACCTGACGCCCGGCCATGGCCGACTTCATATATGCGCCCCACAATTGTGCCGCTGTCGCGCTGCCAATGGTCCGTTCTTTATATTTCATTGGCATATCCTGCCGGTCATTTCCGATCCAGACCGCCGTCACGACCTGCGGTGTGTACCCTACAAACCAAGCATTGGTATAATCGCTGGACGTACCGGTCTTGCCGGCCACCGGATATTGGGAAAGTTTAGCCCGCTGACCGGTCCCCTGCTCAACCACGTCTTTCATCAGCATAGTCATAATATATGACGTTTCAGCGGAAAGTACGGCTCTCTTCTTCGCCGTATACTTTTTCACCGTCTTGCCGTTTCGATCCACCACTTTCCGGACGGCCGTCGGTTCCACATAGACGCCTAAATTGGGGAAAGGCAGATAGGCTGCAGCCAATTCCAGCGGAGTGACGCCTTTGGTCAAACCGCCCAGCGCCAACGGAGCCAAATTGATATCATTCACTGCACCTTTCTTTACCAAACTGGTGATGCCCATCCGCTCCATCTGTTCGGCGACCGTCTGCGGACCTATATCCTGCAGCAGTTGGACTGCCACCGTATTCACGGAATGCCGCAAAGCCACCCGCAACGAAATGGGCCCCCGATATGTCCGGTCATAATTTTCGGGCGACCATTCGGTCCCGTTCTCCAACACGATGGATAAGGGTTTGTCCTCAATGATGGATGCCGCCGTATACCCTTTTTCCAGGGCTGTAGCATAAACGAAAGGTTTCACTGCCGAACCGGGCTGACGGTATGACTTGACCGCCCGGTTATACTGGCTGCCGGCATAACTCCTGCCGCCGACCATCGCCAGGATTTCTCCGGATTTGACATCCAATGAGACCAATGCGCCCTGAGGCTGAATCTTGGCCGACGCAATCTTCGGCAGTTGAGCCGCCATGGTTTGTTCCGCAGCTTTTTGAGCATTTAAATCCAAAGTGGTATAAATTTTATAACCGCCAAAACGCAACTGCTCTTCGGTGAAACCTTGCTTTATCAGTTGCTCTTTGACATAATCCAGGAAATACCCTCCGACCGTCGCATTATTGTTTTGTTTAACGATTTTAATGCCAGTGGCCATGGCCGCTTTGGCCTGAGCCTGGGTAATATACTTATATTCGGCCATTTTCTTGAGAACCAGGTCGCGGCGTTTTTTGGCCGTAGCCATATTTTTTAACGGCGAATAGTTTTCCGGACTTCGAATCATTCCGGCAATCAATGCCGCTTCGCTCAGATTCAGATCAGCGGCAGATTTATTAAAGAAATACCTGGAAGCCGCCTCAACCCCCACATTACCGTGGGCCAAATAAACGCTGTTGAGATAAAGCTCCAAGATCTCTTGTTTGCTATAGGTTTGTTCAATTTGAAGCGCCAAAGTAATATCTTGCACTTTACGGGAAACGGTCCGCTCCGACGATAACAAGGAGATTTTTGCCAACTGTTGGGTGATGGTGCTTCCGCCCTCCATGGCTCCGCCGGGGATTAGATTATGAACCGCCGCCCTGGCTATTCCCTTAAGATCGATACCGTTATGTTTATAAAAACGGGCATCTTCAATGGAAACGACCGCCTTTTGAAGTAACGGAGAAATTTTGGAGATAGGCGTCCAGATGCGGCGATAGTAATAAAGATTGCCGATGAGTTTGCCGTTACGGTCATACACCGACGACGCTGTCCGGATATTCTCCAGTTTCTGCCGCATATTTTTCGGTAATGTGGCCCCGTAAACCACCGTAGCCCCCAGGACGAATATTAAGAAAATTATTATCAATTTACGTTTCAATGGATAAATCATCTCCATAATAATAAATGATAAGGAGTCTATTTAAACGTACCACAGTCAATTCCGGTTAGCCAGTCCGTTCCATTGTCATTCCCGATAATTTCTGGAAACAGAACCGAACTTCAACAATATCAGTATAGACTTTTTTATAAGTCACTATCATCTTGTAACGTAATTTTCATAAAAAAATTGCAAAAGAAAAACCCGGCCCCGCGCCGGGTCAAATTTTCAGGCCGAAATCGTCATTTCCAATGAATCAGCCGTTTTTCCAGGACAGTCACGGCATAATACAGCAATGCCGCCACGATACAGAGGATAATAACGCTGGCCATCACCAGACTCATGTTAAAAACCTGGCCTCCGTAGACGATTAAATATCCAAGGCCTTCTTTGGACACCAGAAATTCACCAACGATGGTTCCCACCAGGGAGAGGCCCAAATTCACTTTTAACGCCGCAATCATCGTGGGAAAAGTCGCCGGCAATACCACCTTCGTTAAAATCTGTTGCCGCGTCGCCCCAAAACTCTGCATCAATTTGATGGTATCCGGATTGACCTCATTGAATCCGTTAAAGACCATCATTACCGTGACGATCACCGAAATAGACAAAGCCATCATTAAAATCGCCGGCGTGCCGCTGCCGAGCCAGACGATGAACACCGGTCCTAAAGCTACTTTCGGTACACTATTTAAGATCACGATATACGGCTCTAAAATATCCGCCACCCATTTGGACCACCATAACAAGACGGCAATCAACGAACCGCCCACTGTTCCCAGGATAAAGCCTACCGTGGTCTCCCAGACCGTCGTCCAAATATGAATCCATAATTTACCGGAATGGAACAAACCGACGATAGTATCCACCACTTTCGAAGGCTGGCTGGTGATAAACGGATCGATCCATCCCACCCGGGCTCCGACTTCCCAAAAGACCAGGAACATCAGGCCAATAAGCACCTGATAGCTGACGATTAACATTTCTCGTTTCCGTATTCGCTCCAGGTACTCGCCGTGGGCCTCGGAGACCGCTCCCCGCCGGAACCAACGGGAATAAAAACGGACGTTTTTCTTAACGGGCTGCTGCATGGCTTTCCTCCAATACGCTCCAGATCTCTCTGAAATATTCCCGGAACTCCGGCGCCTGCCGCGCCGCAAAGGGAGAATCGTTTTTGCCGCTCAGTTTGATGGTATACTCCGCTTTGACTGTACCGGGCCGGGCCGACAGGACGATAATCCGGTCCGACATGGCGATGGCTTCGGCGATATCATGCGTGACCAATATCACCGTTTTACGCTCTTGTTTTAAAATGGTGGCCACTTCCTCCTCCAATAACAGGCGCGTTTGGTAATCCAAGGCCGAAAACGGCTCATCCAAAAGCACCACCTCCGGTTCCAGCGCCAGGGTGCGGGCCAACGCAGCCCGCTGGCGCATTCCGCCGGAAAGTTCCGAAGGATAACGGTTCATGAATCCGCCCAACCCATAACGGATAAGAAGCTCATCGGCATGACGGCAATGCTCTTTATCGGCCAAGCCGCGCACTTCCAGTCCAAGATAGACGTTGTGTCGGATATTACGCCATTCCAACAAATGATCATGTTGCAACATATAGCCGACTTTCGGCGACGTCCCAGCCACCGGTTCACCGTCAATCAGAATCTGCCCCCTGGTCGGACGAAGCATCCCTGCAATCAATGACAAAACGGTACTCTTGCCGCAACCGCTGGGTCCCAGAAGCGAAACGAATTCCTCCGCTTTAACGTTCAGATGGACATCGGCAAGTGCCGGAATTTCTCCGGATTTATTAACATAGGTCATGTAAACACCGACCAATGTGACTTTATCCACCCATCACCACCTGCTTCCTATGGTTGGACGATTTGGATGGCCTTCACCGCGAATTCGGTATTCACCATCTTCTCGTACGGAACCCGTTTTTCCAGCTCACCGGCTTCTTCAATAATCTGTTGCAAATGCTCGAATGCAGCTTTGGTCATGATGGGATTTTGAGACCAGGTATCCTGGGCCTGATACCGTTTCATCGCTTTGACCAGGATCTCCATCTCGATATCCGGGAAGAAACTCTTAATGGCTTCGGCGATCTCTTCCGCCGAATGGTTCTGGACCCAGATCTGCCCTTTATAGATGGCATTGGTGAACCGTTGAATCAGATCCGGATGTTTTTTGATGAAGTCCGCCCGGGCATGATATGCCGTATAAGGAACCACCCCTCCGGCCACCCGGAAGGATGCCACCACATAACCGACGCCTTCTTTCTCCAAGACCGACACCGTCGGTTCAAACAATTGAATAAAGTCGCCGGTTCCGCTTTGAAACGCCCCTGCGGTGGCCGTAAATTGGATGTTTTGAATCATATTGACGTCTTTAAACGGATCGATCCCGTGTTTCCGCAAGACATACTCCATCACCATCTGAGGGACGCCGCCCTTACGGCCGCCGATAATCGACTTTCCTTTCACATCCTCCCATTTAAATTCGGGCATCGGCTGCCGGACCATGAAAAAGGAGCCGTCGCCTTTGGTCAACTGGGCAAAGGCCACTAAATAGTTTTTAGCCCCCTGGTTATAAACATAGACGGCTGCCTCCGGACCGAAAAAGCCAATATCCACACTGCCGGAGACCAGAGCCGCCGCACCTTTGTCCGCTCCCCAGGCGGTGGATAGCTCAATGTCGATCCCGTACTCCTTAAAGAAGCCTTGGCTGATGGCCACATATTGGGGCGCATAAAAGACCGACCGGACCACTTCCGAAAGACGGACCTTATCCACATCCCGAGATTGATTGCACGCTGTGCCGCTGATCATCACTAAAATCAGCAGCAGGATAAACCAGGTTTTTTTCAACACAAACCCCTCCCTTTACCTGCCTTTTTATGCATAGTATGCAAAAAGCCCAAAGGAGGTGATCTGCGATTCAATAGCTAATACTATGGGGAAGACAACCAAAGGAGGTTTCCCCATGCGTGTACCATTCGAAGAAATGCAAAATCAGTTCAACCGAGTTCTCTTAAAAAAGGGATTTACTCCGGAACGTGCCGCGCTGTGCGCCCGGCTCTTTGCCGAAGCCAGCAGAGACGGCGTATATTCCCACGGATTAAACCGTTTCCCCCGTTTTATTTCTTACATTGATCAAGGGTACATTGATATACACGCCGAACCCGTCTTCGTCGAAAAAACCGGCGTCCTGGAACGCTGGGACGGCCGGATGGGTCCCGGCAATCTTAATGCCTGGTTTTGCATGAACCGGGCCGTGGCCATCGCTAAAGAACACGGCGTCGGCTGCGTGGCCATCCGCCATACTAACCATTGGATGCGAGCAGGCACCTATGGCCTGCAAGCCGTCGAAGCCGGCTGCATTGGTATCTGTTGGACCAATACCACACCCAATATGCCCGCCTGGGGAGGCACCAAACCGCAAATTGGCAACAACCCTATCGTTTTTGCCGTCCCCCATCCGAAAGGCCCCATATTGCTGGATATGGCCGCTTCCATGTTTTCCTACGGCAAACTGGAACAATACGCCAACCAAGGCAAAATGTTGCCGGTGGACGGCGGTTTTGACAATGAAGGCCGACTGACCAAAGACCCTCGGGCTATCTTGGAAACCCAACGGCTGATCCCCATCGGCTACTGGAAAGGATCCGGACTCTCTTTGGTTCTCGACCTCATCGCCGTCTTTTTAAGCAATGGTAATTCCACATATGAAGTGGGCAAACTCCCCAGTGAAATTGGGTTGTCTCAAGTATTTTTGGCGTTTAACCCTGGCGCCATGTCCGGCACGGACGCTATTTTGCGTTCCATCGAACAGACGCTGGACGACTTGAATCAAGCAGGGGAATCCGTCTTTTATCCCGGCCAGCGCATGATGCAGACCCGTGCCGATAACCTGGAGCACGGCATCCCGGTGGACCTCCATTATTGGAATACGGTCCTCGCCATGTAACCGCCCTAACTTTAGGAAAAGCGCATAAACCGGAATACCCCTCCATATTAATCAACTGGAGGGGTATTTTTTGAAAGCGCGTCCCAACTTGCAAAACTTCATCTACCTGCTGGGATCGGGGTTGCTTATCCAACTGATGGGCACCGTTTACCGAATTTGGCTGGCTCGGAAAATTGGCGCCGAAGGCCTGGGTATTTTCCAGATGGCCTATCCGGTATACCGCCTGCTCAGCAGCATCGCCGCCATCGGTTTGCCCATGGCCTTGACCAAATGGGTTGCCGAATATTACGCCGTCGGCGACCTTCAAAGCATTGCCGTCCTGAAAAAGTGGGCCCTCCGGGTGGTTACGACAGGTTCGCTCATCGCCAGCGGCTCCCTATTGTTCGTCGCTCCCTTCTTAAGCAAGGTGATATTCGTTGAATCCCGGGTTAAATTCAGCTTAATGGTATTAACCGTCGCCATCCCCTTTTCAGCTCTTTCAGCCGTCTTGCGCGGGTATTATCAAGGCTTTTCCCGGATGGCCCCCACTGCCGTTTCCGAAATTACCGAACAAATAGCGGAAATTGGCTTCACCGTTTTCGCCCTGATTTTTCTCACCGCCCATTTTCCTTTGGCCGGTTACCATTATCCTATCATCGGCTTAACCATCGGCGAATTGGTCTGTTTTATCACACTGTGGGCGTATCGCCGGACAGAAACCATCCCGGACCGGTCACCGCTCCTCCCTGCCGGCTGTCTTCCCAAAATTGAGATTCTCAATTATGCTTGGCCCTTACTGCTCAATCAAATCATCGTCAGCACCGGCGCAGCCGCTGAATCCGCCATCATTCCCCGGCTGCTGGTTGGGGTTTATCATACGACGACCGAAAGCACCCAATGGTTCGGCATCTTAAACGGGATGGCCGCACCGGTGGCCTATTTCCCCTTGATTTTTCTGGCACCCTTAGCCACGGTGCTCTCCCCACAAGTCAGCGCTTCGCTAAAAGGCCCAAATCCCCAATCCTTCAAAACCAAGCTCATCCGTTACTATGGCGCCGCGTTGGCCATGAGCGCCATCGGTTTAATCATCATCTACTCTCAAGCGGCCTTCTTAAGCAATACCCTTTTCCATACGCTCCGACCGGTATATCTCATCCGCGTCCTGGTCTTGGGATTGCCATTTGTGAGCCTGGGTATGCTGAACCTGACTGTCTTAAGCGCTGCCGGCGACTCCGATAAAATTCTCCTGCTCAGTCTCTGGGCCATCGGCCTTAAAACCACATTGTTTTTCGCATTTGTCTCGTTATTGGGCGTCAGCGGGGCCGCCTGGTCCATTACCATGACCCAAATCTTCATTTTTCTGTCCAGTCTGGCCGAAATTCAGCCTCATCTCGCCCGCTTTTCCGTAAAAATTCGCCCCAGATGGCCGCTGCCGTGCCACTTCCCAATGAAACTCCGTTAGCCATCAGCGGTTCAGAGGCCTGATCATTCCCTATCCAGACCCCGGCTAAAATATTGGAATTATACCCGATGAACCAACCGTTGGTATTCCGGTTGGAGGTTCCGGTTTTCCCGGCTGCATTAGTCACCGGTTTAGCCCGGATCCCCGTGCCCCGTTCGATGACCCCTGCCATCATGGCCGTCAGCGTCCGGGCGATCTCCGGCCGGAGCACCTCTCTCTGTTCCGGCTTATTTTGATACACCAGCCGGCCTTTGGCGTCATACACCCGCTGAACGCCGTAAGGGCGATTGTATATCCCTTCATTGGCGAATGCCCCGTAAGCCGCCGTCAGCTCCAGCACCGTCACGCCGCGGGTCAGCCCGCCCAAGGCCAACGGCGCCAGGCCCATATCGTTCTTGGCGCCTTCCCGGACCATACTTTTCAACCCCATCCGTTCCGCCATCTCGAAGACCGTGGCCACACCCAATTGCTGCACCAGTTGAATGGCGATGGTATTGATGGATTCCTCCAGGGCTTCCCGAAGCGTCACCCAGCCCCGATATTGATCGTCATAGTTTTGAGGCTGCCACAGCTGATCATTGACCCAAATTTCGAGGGGCTTATCCTCCAGCTTGGTATCGGGGGTATACCCGTTTTCCAAAGCCGCCGCAAAAACAAAGGGCTTGACGGCCGAACCGGGTTGGCGGTAAATCTGAAAACTTCGGTTGGTCTGGGCTGCCGAATACCGCCGGCCGCCCACCATGGCCAAAATCTCGCCGTTATGTGGATCGATGGCCACCAACGCTCCTTGGGGCTGCATCACGCCAAAACGGTCCGGACCGGCTTCCGCCAGATCTGTAAAGGCCCCTTCCGCCGCCTGTTGCACCCGGCGGTCCATGGTTGTATAAATTTTATACCCGCCGGATCGTAATTCATCTTCCGACAGGGACATCTCTTTTTTCAGCGTTTCCAAAATATAATCTACAAAATACGCTCCGGTATAGGATGTCCCCGGCTTTTCCAGAGTCTTAAGGGGTTCTTTAAGCGCCGCCTGATAGGCCGATTCCGTTAAATAGTCATACGTACGCATCAGCTTCAACACTAAATTCCTGCGTTTCAATGCCGCACCGGGATGACGGTACGGGGAATAATATTCGGGACTTTTGGCCAGGCCGGCGATCATGGCACATTCCGCTGTCGTCAGTTCCGATACGGACTTCCCGAAATATACCCGGGAGGCCGCATCAACGCCCCAGCTGCCGTGCCCCAGGTAAATACTGTTTAAATAAAATTCTAAAATCTGCTCCTTACTGTATTGCTGTTCAATACGGATGGCATAGGCCATCTCCCATATTTTCCGCGTAAACTGTTTTTGATGGGTAAAAAACAGGTTTTTCACCAATTGTTGGGTGATGGTGCTCCCGCCCTGGACTTTCTTACCAGCCTTCAAATCTTGATACAAAGCTCTTAAGATGCCCCGGACATCAATGCCCTTGTGCTTAGTAAACCGGATATCCTCTGTGGCAATGAAGGCATTTTTCAACGCATCCGGAATATTTCCCGAAGAAACCCACAGCCTGGTTTTGGCGTAGAGATTAACCACCGGCTGATTATCCCGGTCATATACGGTGGTTGCCACCTTGCTTTTTTCCAGTTCTTTTTTAAGGTCCAGCCGCCAAACCCACGGATTGAAAAAAACGAAGAACATTAAGGCAAAACCGGCCAACAGCGCCATTCCCACGGTCAGCCGTAACAACGCATGGGGTTTTTTAGGCTTTTGCTTCCGACGTTTTTGTGCCATTTTTTCCCTCCGATAATATCAATAAAACCTGTCACATAAAGTATGCGACAGGTTTATCATGCCCAAAATTACCAACATATTTACGGCCTTCCGAGGTTATAATCATAGTATGGCGCAACAATCAACTCCAAAAAAAGATCTCCATATCCGAATCCATCCGGAGGTTTACACTAAACTGAAACAGTTTGCCTTTTATGAACGGCAAACCCTCTCCGAGATCGTGAACCGTTCGTTGATCGAATTCTTGGAGGAAAAAGCCATCGACGAACCGGAATTTGTATCTCCGCCAATCCTATAAAAAACCCCTCTTTCGAGGGGGATTTTATCATTCAGGTTGCGGAGCGTTCACCGGGCAGACATTGGCACATGCGCCACAGTCGATGCATTTTCCGGCATCGATAACGTATTTGTCAGACCCTTCGCTGATGGCTTCGACAGGGCATTCCGGCTGACAAGCACCGCAGCTGATGCAGTCATCGTTAATTTTGTAGCTCATTGGGACACCTCCAGATTTTATTATGCCATTGTTATTCGACCCTGTCCATGAAATTCCTTCATTTATTCCATCCTTTTTTATTTTTTAACAATTCTTGGCCCGATAATTTTCCAAAATAATGATTATTGCAATTTAAAGGGTATTTAGTTATAATATTATGTGCGATGCGGGTGTGGCTCAGTGGTAGAGCATCGGCTTCCCAAGCCGAGGACCGCGGGTTCGAATCCCGTCACCCGCTCCAAGTTTTCTCGATATGCTGGCGTAGCTCAACGGCAGAGCAGCGGTATCGTAAACCGCAGGTTGCGGGTTCAAATCCCATCGCCAGCTCCACTAGAATGAATAACTCCCGATTGCGGGAGTTTTTCTTTTTTCCGGCAATAATTGCCCAACAAAAAACCAGCCGACGGGCTGGCTAAGAACAATTAGCGAGACAGCTGAAACTGTCTCGCGATGAAACGTTGAATTTTTCGGGATCGCGACAAACAACGGTCGGTTTAGGCAGACTTAAAAAATTCCACCGAAAATGAAGAGCAATATCAGGAGAATGATCCACGAGAAATTACCGTCACCCCAGGATTTGCACTTTTTGCCCATAACGTTCTCTCCTTTCACTCCCAAATTCCCTGATGACTTACTGTCTGGTATAAAGTATGAATCCCGCAGGTTAAACGATATATACCCTTTGGAACAAAACATGGGGCTGTTGGCACAAATTAAGAAAACAACAGTTTCCGAACCACCGCCCAACCGGCTATAGCCAGCAACAATCCACCAATATTATTCAAAAGCACATTTCCCAACGCCCGGATGATCATCCCGTCCTGCATATAACGGACACTCTCCCAGGCATAGGACGAAAATGTGGTAAATCCCCCTAAAAAACCGGCGATCGCGAAAAACCGAACCGGCTCAGGCAGTATCCCTATCTCAATCAAGCCGGTTATTACCCCTATAAGCCAGCAGCCGAACAGATTGACTCCCAAGGTTCCCCAAGCCATACTCTCTCCGCAAAAACGGTAAATTAAAGCCGATAGGCCAAATCGGCAGACAGAACCCAAACCGCCTCCAATGATAACTGCCAACCATCGCATCAACATTAACCTCACTTGTTTATTGATTTAACTTTCTTTCCTTTCGACATCTGCCTCAATAAACCTCCTGGCTCCGGCCAAGCGCCGCTCCCATTTAAAATTTAACCTACTGATATGGACCCGGGTCCCCTCCAATACATGAATGAAAGATTTTTCATCCACCATGATCCCGGTATGTGTCACTGCCCGCCCCATTTTAAAATACACAAGATCCAATGGTTTTAAAGAGTCCAGAGGAACTTCCTTGCCATAGCGGCGAATGCCTTTCAGATACCGGTCCGGCTCGACCTTATACCAGTCTTTCGTATATTCCCGGCCGTCATTGTCCGGGATTTCGATGCCGCAGTCCCGGTAAATCAAGTAAACCAACCCCAGGCAGTCCACTCCGTTCATATCCCTGCCGCCATGGCGGTAAGGAATACCCAGATATTTTTGGAAGATTGCCTCCAATTCTTTCGTTTCCATCTGCTATCCTCTCTTCATTTATTTCTTAAGCATAGTACATGATATGCGCTTTCCAAACGAAAGACATATTGAAAACCGTTTGCCCTACGGCAAACGGTTTGTTGTGCTTTGCCCTTTTTCCTTTACTGACACGCGTTTCTCCCCTATTGGCTGAACTTTCCTAAAGGGTTTGTCCTGCTGCCAACGAAATCTTGGTTATCCAAAAAGTTGAGGGAATGGAAAACTGGGGGATAATTGGAAGATTACTTGAAAACCGAAAGGAGAGACCGCTATGAAACGATTGCATAAGATTTTCGCTTCGTTGACAGTCACCGTAAGTTTACTCGTTTCCTGTATGGTTCCGGCCTTCGCGGCTACCGTTTATTCCACCAAGTATTCAACAAAAACGACAGTATATTCCAATTATACAGGACGGACCATCTATTATTACTATCAAACACCGTCCACGTCCACACCCTCTGTAACCATCCCGGCCAAACCCACAACGCCGAGCACCACCCCCTCAACGCCTTCGGCCACGACGCCGACGACGCCCTCCAGCCCGTCGACTTCCATGCCTTCCACCGGTTTGGCCGCTGAAGAATCCAAAATGGTCAGTTTGGTTAATCAGGCCCGAATGGGTCAAGGACTGGCTCCGTTATCCGTCAATTCCCAACTGACCGCTTTAGCCCGGCAAAAAAGCCAGGACATGGTCGCCAACAACTATTTCAGCCATACATCCCCGACCTACGGGTCACCGTTCCAGATGATGAAGAATGCCGGAATCACATACAGTACAGCCGGTGAAAATATCGCCGGTGCCCAAACTACGGAAGCGGCCCATCAAAATCTGATGAACAGCGAAGGCCACCGGGCCAACATTCTCAATCCGAAATTCACGGAAATCGGTATCGGCATCGCCTCTGGTAGCGTCTATGGGAAAATCTTTACCCAGATGTTCATCGGGCGCTAATCGGATTCAAAAGTAAATTGGATTCAAACGATCAGGGGGATTTATCCCCCTGTTTTTTTTCGTTTCGCCGCCACCGAAACCGCCGGGCTATATTTCTCCCGGAGCGGGTCATAAAGGTAAAGCCCCATCGGAGCTGCCGCGGCCACCAAAAACAAAACCGCCACAATTTAATCCACACCAGAATCAGCGCCCGGCTGAAAAAAGCATAATATCCGATGAGTCCGGCAGCCAGCGATACCCACACATAAAACCGTAATTCCAGCCACGTGCTCCAATATAGAAGGGGGAGCAACAGGACCGTCGCCACAACCCAGAACAACAGATCCCCGCTGTACGTCATCCACTCTCTCGCTTTGACCATCCCCCGGAATACCCGGTATAAATCGAAAAAACCTCCTAACACCATTCCGGTGAGGAGGAGAAGCAGACAGGAACTTAGCTGGGAATGCACAAAATCCATCCATCTCCCTCCTGTTATAATTCAACCATATGCGCAAACAGGAGGTTTTAAAACATCGATCTGATCGGCGCAGCTCATTTCAGCAATTTCCGATTGATCCAGCCAAAGAAAATCAGCCACATGAGGAAAGTGATCCCCAACAGCCATTTGATGCCCCGGTGCATATACAGCGCGGCCTGCAGTTGGGCTGCAACGGCTTTCTGGCGCATTTCCTGCCAGTATTTTAAAATTTTTTGAATATAGCCCCGTGTCTCGGCAAATTTGGGCTCCGCTTCGGATTGAACATTGGAAAGGCCCGCATTATAAGCTTCCAAGGCCAAATCGATCCGGCCGTCATAACGATCCAACAGCACCCGAAAATATTTGATGCCCACTTCAATATTGGGGCGTATCTGATAAATACACTCATCCGAACACACTTTGAGATTGCTGTGCGTGCCGGTACATTGGGATTTGCTGTATTGCCGCCAAACCGCCGGCATAATCTGCATCAATCCCCGCGCACCGGCTTTGGAAACCGCCCGGGGATTGAAATTGCTTTCCGTTTTAATAATCGCAAAAATCAGCATCGGGTCGAGCTTGGCTTTGAGGGCATAGCGGTTAATCTCATGAATGATGGGCTGCACATCGCCGGTCAGTTGCTGGGGCTGCAGATGGACATTGCTTAAAACCACCATAGCCCTCTCCGTGGGCCCCCCGGCCACCCAAAAGCTCAACCCCGCCAAAGCAAGCATCACCGTAATGAGCAACAACAACGAAAAGGCCCATGACGGATCCAAATTTCGTCTGTGACGAAATGTATCCCAGAGAATAATGACAGGACTGAGGACAAACCGGAGCATATGCGAAAAAAAACGCTGCAAGACACCGATATGACGTTTACTTTTTCTGCTTCGGGTTTTGGGTGGCATCGATATCTCCAATCCGCTAAGTCATGCAGTTAAAATTCGCGGAGTGGCCGAAAATTCCTGCCATCCCTCCTCCGGATCCCAAAATTCCCCGGATTCGTTACTTAGCTAATTTACTGAAAAACCCTTTCCCCTTTTTCGCCAGGTTGTCATCAGCGTAAATCAACGCATTGACCGTCCCTTCGATCATCACTTTCCCCTGCTCCAGATTTAACTGCTGAATATGGAGCTGTTCTCCCCTAATCTCCAATACGCCGGAACTGGTCTCCAAAACCACCCGTTCCTGATCATAACTGTCCAGATTGGTTACGCCCTCGACGCCCAACAACCGGCGCCCGCTCATATTCACATGATGCATCAGTTCATGACCGGATTTGACTTGCGCTTCCACACCGACTCCTCCTTTTGATTCATCATATTCCGGACATCGGTGGGTTAGAAGTCGTTAAAGCAACCGGATAAGTCACATGGCACGGATTCTGGGCAATGGGTTCCATACTAGGTTTTGAAAGAAACGTAGATTGCGTTCCCTCCTTAACCCAGTACCTAGAATCTGGCGCCCAGTGCCTTCATTCGCCGTGAACTGTGAACTGTGAACTAACAATCCGAACCCGCTACCAAATCTTTGTCAACGTGGCTTTCGGATAGAAATGTTTCACAATCTTCTCCGGGCTCCAGTTCTGTTTGGCATAGGCATAAGCGCCCCATTGGGACAGTCCCACACCATGGCCAAAGCCCCGACCTTTTATTTTGATCCCCTTCTCTGTGGTCACGATCTCGTCAGAGATCCAGATGGAGCGTATCTTTTCCGGCCCGTATTGTACCCGGAAATCGGCGCCCACCACGTCCACCGAACCCTTCTCCCCGGTAAACCGCAACAACACGGCGCGATGGGTCCGGCCCCGTTTTAAAACTTTCATCTCTTTTATCTGACCCAAATTTGGTTTATTCAATTTTTCCAAAGCTGCATTAATTTCATCGCTGGTCAGAACTGCCTCCCAGTAGAACTCCTCTTTCGGCATATACTTCTCTTCGTCCGTCTTCACCGAACTGACATAAGGAGGTTCCGGCCCTTTATACCCCAGGCCTTCCTGGGCATAGGCCGTTTGGCCGCCGCAGCTGGCCGAATACCATCCTTTGATATACCGGTTTTTATAGGTAAGAACCAACCCTTTAGTTTTGGTCACCGCTTTCCGGATGGTCGGAGTGATATTTTTCGCATTATAAGCCTGGGCTTCCTTTTCATCGGTAGAAATATCCGTCCCATGCAGTTTCCGGGTTCCGCCGCGGGACAGGAACTCCATGGTAAAGGTACGAGCGATAATGGCTTGGGCCGCATAGGCATTCTCCGGCCAGTTGGGTTTCATTTCTCCGGCGACGACGCCCACTAAATACTCTTCGATATCCATCTGTTTCTTCTCGCCGGTCTCCTTGAAAAATACCGTTATTCTCGGAGGACGGCGATACCGCGTCACCATACTTCGGAAGTTGGATTCTTCCCGTGTATTGCAGCCGGCATTCAAACAAACCATCACCAGTATTAACATGATTAATCCTTTTCTTAATAATCCTTTTCTCATTGCTACCGCCTTCCCGCCTTTGATAAATAAATTTACAGATAAAATCGTTTATAGCATCCCTTACCGCTCTCTTCTTAATACCCGGCTTTCCGAAACAAGATTTGCTTGGCCAGCCATATTGGATTTGCACTTCCACAAAAAACTAAATTTAAGGCTTTGACCACTCACTTTTTCTAAAGTATAATGAAAGTAAATATTGGTATTGTGCCCATTTTTTATAATGGACAGGCCTACGGGCATTATAATTAAAGGAGGCATTTGCATGAGGAAAAGACTGTCGTCTCTCATCGGAATTGCATTGTTGCTTTTGCTCGCTTGCAGTACTCTCTTTGCTGCCGAAACCGCTACCCAGGAATTAGTCGTCCTGCACACCAACGACACCCACGGCCATCCTTTGAAATTTACCGATAATATGATCGACGGTGTCGGTGGTTTACCGGCCCGTGCCACCTTGGTTAAACAAATCCGTGCGACCCATCCCAATGTTCTCCTTTTGGACGCCGGAGATTTCAATACCGGTCGGCCGGAGTCCAACTTTTTCAAAGCCGAACCCGATCTGAAGGGCATGGCTTATCTTGAGTATGATGCGATTGCCCTTGGAAACCATGAATTTGACCATTCCTTTGATTTGTTGAAAAAGCAAATCAACTCCATTAAACCTCCGTTCATCTCAGCCAACGTCAAAACCAAAGACGGGAAATACCTGAACCATCCGTATATCATTAAGCAATTTAAAGGATTTAAAGTCGCTATTTTCGGTTTAACCACCAAAGAAACGGAAACCATTAGCAACCCGGAAGTCCTCAAATATGTGACCATCGAAGATGAAGTCGCCGTTGCCCAAAAATTGGTCCCGGAATTGCGGAAAAAAGCCGATATCGTCATTGCCCTGGTCCATCTGGGCATTTACGAAGATGCCGAAAAAGGCTCCAAACGGCTGGCCAAATACGTCCCAGACATCGACCTGATCGTTGACGGCCATAGCCATACTAAACTCGATGAACCGATCTACGTCAATAACGTGCCCATCGTCCAAGCGTATCAATGGGGTATTTATTTAGGCAAAGGCGTCTTAACCATTTCCAACAAAAAAGTGACCGGATTCACTTGGGAAGCCATTCCCATCAATGTCCGTAACCAGGTTACCAATGCCGACGGAACCAAAGAACTGAAATATCTTACCCAGGAAATCCCTGAAGATCCCGCTTTGCTTGCCCTGTTGCAACCTTATGCGGAACGGGTTAACGAAGAATTGTCCAAAGTCATCGGCGAAGCGGAAGACATCTTCCCGCAACAAGATGTCCGTAAAAAAGAGACCGCCATCGGAAACCTGGTCGCTGACGCCACCCTCTGGGGAGTCAGACATCTTAACGTGGATTTCGCCATTCAAAACAGCGGCGGAATCCGTACCAGCCTGCCGGCAGGGCCCATTACCAAGAGACATATCTATGAGGTATGCCCCTTCGACAACTCTCTGGTAGTCGTTAGCCTGAAAGGGACCGACGTCCAAGCCCTCTTTGATTTTATTGCCACCATTCCGCAGGGCAAAGGCGGTTTCCCGCAAGTTTCCGAAGGCGTGAAATTCACCATCAACTACAACACCGGAAAATGCGAAAACATTCTGATCAACGGACAACCCATCGATCCCAACCGTACCTATCGGATTGCCACCAATTCGTTCACGGCCAGCGGTGGGGACGGCTATGAGATGTTCAAAAACGCCACCGATAAGTATGATTCCTCCCTCTTCATGCGGGATGTCATCATCGAATACATCATCAATTACGGCGGAAAACTCAAACCCGAACTTAAAGGGAGAATCGAAATCATCGGCGAAAAACAAGCCTTCAACGTTTCAGTGTTTCTCCCGAAAGCCGCTTAATGCGGTTCAACGAATAATGAAAAGGCGCCCTCATCAGGGCGCCTTTTTAACGTCCACCTATCTATTACCGGGCCACCAAAAACATCCGGCCTATCGCATACGGATTCCCGTCTTCCGGAACGGCGCGGGACTCCTCCATCCGTAACAATTCCTCCCCGGACATGGCGTTCAGCGAATTTTTGGTAAATGCTTCCCACAAATCCACCTCGGTAAATCCGGCGTCATGGACAAAGGCCACAATCTCTTCCGGCGCGTAATACCGTTGCAGATGGACCTCGGGAATATGCCGGAACAGATCCCCTTTCTCCCGGACAAAGAAGTCGATCTCCATCCGGTTCATTCGGGTTTCCGGATCGTAAATATTTTCCCAGATATACGCCGAGTTGGGAAATGTTTCGGCAAAAGATCCGGTTCCCAATATCTCTCTGTATTTGTACTCGGTGTTCAAATCAGCGATAAATAGGCCCCCTGGCGCCAAATGGTTTTTGATCCGCACCAATGCCTTCCGCAGTCCCTCCGGCTCCACCAGATAAATGAGACTGTCGCACAAGCAGGTAATGAGCGGAAATTGTTCATCCAAACGGAAATCCCGTATATCCCCTTCATAAAACCGCACCGGAATGCGGGCTTCCCAAAGTTTTTCCCGGGCTATCCCCAGCATAGCGACAGACTGATCTAAACCGGTAACCATCCAGCCCCGTTGGGCCATTTCCTTTAGGAAACTCCCGGTGCCACAGGCCAGATCCAACAAATTACCGGGGGGCCGTACGCCGTAATCTCCCGCCAAATCTGCAACATAATCCGCCCATACCCTATAATCGCGGGAAGCCATCATTTCATCATATACCCGTGCGAACCCTTGATATGCTTCACCGGCGCCATAGTCCGTCGCCATCCGCCTACCTCCTTATCTCCCTAAGACAAATGTTCTTTAACCGCTTCAGCCAACTCTTGAGAGATCCCGGGGACTTGCATCAATTCTTCCACGGAGGCCTCCCGGATCCGCTTCAGGGAACCAAAGCGTTTCATCAATGCCTGCTTTTTCTTGGGCCCAATCCCCGGGACGCCGTCCAGCCCTGAGGATAACGTCCGCTTCGTCCGCAACGATTTATGATACGTGACGGCAAAACGGTGGGCTTCATCCCGCACCCGCTGTAATAACATTAAGGCCTGGGATCGCCTGGATAGACGGATGGGCTCCTCCCGATGGGGCAGAAAAATCTCCTCTTCCTGCTTGGCCAGTCCGATGACATACAAATGCGTCAGACCCAATTCCTCCAACACTTCCATCACCGCAGACAGCTGCCCCTTTCCTCCATCTATCAACAGCAAATCCGGAAACTTGGCAAACTTCCCGTTCTCCGTGGCCACATGTTGCCGTTCTTCCAGCCCCTTGCGGAAACGCCGTCGGACCGCCTCCTGCATCATGGCGAAATCATTAGGTCCTTCGACGGTTCGGATTTTGAAGCGTCGGTAATCACTGCCTTTGGGCATACCGTCTTCGAAGACCACCATCGACGCCACCGCATCCGTCCCTTGAATATTGGAAATATCAAAGCCTTCAATCCGTTGGGGTATCCGGTTCATTTCCAAAACGTTCTGCAATTCCTCCAGGATTTCCGTGACGTAATTTTGCCGCTGTTTCTCTCGGTTGCGTTCCTGTTCCAGCAATATTCCTGCGTTTTCCCGGGCCATCTCCACCAATTGCAACTTGTCGCCTTTTTTCGGTATCCGCAGTTTAACCTTGCTTCCCCGCTGTCTGCCCAGCCATTCGGCGATGGATTCCCTGCCTTCCAGATCGACGGGGAGCAATATTTCTTTGGGGATAAAGGCGGACCCGTCGTAATAGCGGGTGATAAACTCTTCCAACACTTCGGATAGAGACGACTCTTCGCCTTCAGGCAATATAAAATACTCCCGTCCCACCAGTTTCCCTTCCCGTACCTGGAAAACCTGAACCACGGAACCGGTCCGATCCTGGGCAATACCGAAAACGTCCAGATCTTCGGGAGTTTCCGAGACTACCTTTTGTTTCTCCATAATGGCCTGGACATGGCGCAAACGATCCCGTAATACGGCCGCTTTTTCGTATTCCCGCTTTTCGGCCGCCTCTTCCATCTCCCGTTTCAACCGTTCAGCCAGTTCCCCCTGACGGCCTTCAAGAAACAGACAGACCTGGCGGATCATCTCCCGGTAAGTGACTGAACTCACCATCCCGGCACAGGGCGCCAAACACCGTTTGATGTGATAATTCAAACAGGGCCGGGGCACCCGCTCCCGATCCAGATCATAGCGGCAGTCCCGCAAAGGAAAAATCTGCCGTAATAGTTTTACGGTATCCCGAAGCGCCGTCACATTGGTATACGGACCGTAATATTTACTGCCGTCCTGCTTCAACGAACGGGTGATATATACCTGAGGGTAGGTCTCCTGCAGCGTTACTTTGACCCAAGGGTATTGTTTGTCGTCCCGAAGTCGGATATTGTATTTAGGTCGTTTCTCTTTGATCAGGTTACATTCGAGGACCAGGGCTTCCACTTCGCTGTCCGTGGTAATATACTCAACCCGATCCACCTGCTTCACCATGGATTGGATTCGCAAGCTCAAATTCCGCGAACTCTGAAAATACGAACGGACCCGGTTTTTCAATGAGACAGCTTTTCCGACGTAAAGCACATTCTCGTCCGCATCTTTCATCAGGTAAACACCGGGTTTATCCGGCAAAATTTTCAAATCTTCCGAAGTAACCATTGAACAAACTTCCTTATTTTTTTACAAATCTTCAAAATTTGAAGGTTTAATCGTATAAATCTCGAATGGTATAATTGTTTTTATTATAGCTTATCCTTCAAATTCCGGTCAAATAACGCCACCAAAGGAGCAACCATGAAACCTTGGATTATAATGCGAAAAGGAATTCGTCTCAACCGTTTGTTGGAAGAGCGGATGATCTTTGTGGTCGGATCAGGCATTATTTTAGGCGCCCTTTTGCATGACCAGATCATCGCCTTTAAGCCCTTCGTCCCCTATGCCTTCGCCTATATGACCCTCAGCATTGCTTTGGGATCCAGCTACCGCGATTTTATCAAAGCCTTTCGGCAGCCCGGGTTATATATGGTCATATTCTTCTGCCTGCATGTGTTTTTACCGACACTGGCCACGATCATTACAGGGATCTTCCTGCCCAACTACCCCGAATTACGCGCCGGAGTTATCCTGGGTACGGCCATACCCATTGGCGTCGCCTCCACCATCTGGGTGAATATTTCCAAAGGAAACCCAGCCATCTCGCTGACAGCAGTCATTTTAAACACGGTACTGTCGCCCCTTATCGTCCCCCTGGTAATTCTGGTCACCGTCGGGACCAGCGTCCATTTTGATGTCAAAGACCTTATGCATGGATTGCTTCTGATGATCGTCATCCCCACCGTCATCGGAGTCACCCTCCACGACCTGACGGGAGGACAGATCAAGCGTAAAGTCAGTTTTTTCACAGGGCCCAGCACCAAGATCCTGTTAGCCATGGTCATCGCCACCAACATGGCTGCCGCCTGGAACTCCCTCCACCTGCTGCAGTCGGCCATCCCTTTGGTCATGGCCGTCACCTTCAGCATCAGTTGTTCCGGCTACCTGTTGGGCTATTTTACCGGAAAAATCATGCGGTTATCCACGGACCTGATTAATACGTTCATCTATACCGTCGGCATGCGGAATATTACCGCCGGGTTGGTGATGGCCTTGAACTACTTCCCGGAAATCACGGCGATTCCGGTGGTCTTCGCCATTATGTTTCAACAACCCCTGGCCGCCCTCAGTCTCCGGACATTGGTCATCAAAGATCCCCCGCCTTCCAAGGCCAAAAATCACAGTTAACCAAAAAGCAACCCACATTTTTACGGGTTGCCTTCTTATCATGGCTTGGCCGTTCATACCGGTGCCGTCTCTTTTTGGACCGCTTTCTTCTTCTGCCTTAATATGGGTTTCAAAAAAGCTCCCGTATAGGAATGGGGATTGGCCGCCACCTCTTCCGGCGTTCCGCAGGCCACCACCGTTCCGCCGCGATTGCCGCCTTCCGGGCCCAGGTCGATAATATAATCGGCCGTCTTGATCACATCCAAATTATGCTCGATCACCAGCACCGTATCGCCTTCATTCACCAGGCGCTGCAACATCTCCAAAAGCTTTTCCACATCGGCAAAATGAAGCCCCGTGGTCGGCTCGTCCAGAATATACAGCGTCTTGCCTGTGGATTTCCGTGCAAGTTCAGTGGCTAATTTCACCCGTTGGGCCTCGCCGCCGGAAAGGGTGGTCGCCGGTTGGCCCAATTTGATATAGTCCAGTCCTACATCATGCAAAGCCTGCAATTTCCGTTTAATCCTCGGAATATTTTCAAAAAATGCCAACCCTTCTTCAACCGTCATCTCCAAGACGTCGGCGATGGTTTTCCCTTTATATTTGACCTCCAGCGTCTCCCGGTTATATCGTTTCCCTTTGCATACTTCGCATGGCACGTAAACGTCGGGCAGGAAATGCATTTCAATCTTGATGATCCCGTCGCCGGTGCAGGCTTCGCAACGACCGCCCTTGACGTTGAATGAGAAACGGCTGGCCGTATACCCCCGCATTTTAGCCTCCGGAGTCTCCGCAAACAACTGGCGAATGGGATCAAAAACGCCGGTATAAGTCGCCGGGTTGGATCGGGGAGTCCGGCCGATAGGTGCCTGGTTAATATCGATCACCTTGTCCAAATGTTCCAAACCGATGATCTCATCATGGTCGCCCGGCTGTAACGTGGTAGCATTGTTCAGCTTGGTGGCCACCACCGGATAGAGAATTTCATTGATCAACGTGCTCTTCCCCGAACCGGAAACCCCCGTTATGCAGGTAAACACCCCTAAGGGAATTCGGACATCGATGTTTTTCAAATTATGCTGACGCGCTCCCTTGATCTCCAGGTATTTTCCGTTGGGTTTCCGTCGCCGTTTCGGCACGGCAATCTCCCTTTTCCCGGACATATAAAGGCCGGTAACGGAACGGGGTTCATTCATAATATCTTCCAGAGTCCCGGCAGCCACCACTTCGCCGCCGTGAACCCCGGCACCGGGACCAATGTCCACCAAAAAATCGGCTTCCCGAATCATCTCTTCATCATGTTCCACCACGATGACGGTATTACCCAAATCGCGCAAACCCTTCAACGCATCCAGCAAACGCCGGTTATCCCGCTGATGCAGGCCGATGCTGGGCTCGTCAAGAATATAGACCACGCCAACCAACGACGAACCTATTTGGGTCGCCAAACGGATCCGTTGGGCCTCACCGCCGGAAAGCGTCGCCGACGCCCGATCTAAGGTCAGATAATCCAAGCCCACATTCACCAAAAATCCAAGCCTGGCTTTTAATTCCTTAAGAATCTGACGGGCGATGGCTTCTTCCCGCTCCGTCAGCTTCAAGTTATTGAGGAATTCCATGGCTTCCACAATGGACATCCGGGTAAATTCGCTGATATTCCGGTCTTGGATATAGATGGAAAGACTCTCCGGCTTTAACCGGGTCCCTTTACATGAAGCGCACGGTTTCATGATCATAAACCGTTGAATCTCCCGCCGCATAAACTCGGAACTGGTTTCATGAAAACGCCGCTCCAGGTTGCGGGCAACCCCTTCGAAAGCCGTCACCTGACGCATCTCCCGGTTATGGCCTTGATAATTGATTTCGATCTTCTCACCCCGGGTTCCGTAGAGCAAAATATCCAACTGCTCCGGGCTCAGCTCCTTCAGAGGAATGTCCGGGTTAATGTTGTAATGTTTGGCCACAGCCAGAAGATACTGCAGTGACCAGGAGTCCTGGTCCGAGCTCCAAAACTTGAAAGCCCCCTGATTGAGAGAACGCTCTTTATCCACGATCCGCTCAGGGTCGATCTCCATCTTGAACCCCAATCCCAAACAATCGGGGCATGCCCCGTAAGGGCTGTTGAAAGAGAACATCCGTGGTGTCAGCTCTTCAAAACTGAAGCCGCAATCCGGACAGGCAAATTTTTCACTGAACACGAACTCCTGGCCGTCGGTGGTGACAATGCCCACCAACCCCTTGGCAAGCTTCAATGCCAATTCTACCGAATCGGCCAACCGCTGTTGGATGCCTTCCTTCACCACCAACCGGTCCACCACCACGTCGATGGTATGTTGCTTATACCGCTCCAACACGATGGATTCGCTTAAATCCCGGATTTCGCCGTCGACCCGGACCCGGACATAGCCGTCCCGCCGCAAATCCTCAAACAATTTTTCATATTCACCTTTACGCCGCCGAACCACCGGAGCCAATACCTGAAATTTGGTCCCCTCCGGGAAACGAAGCACATGATCGACGATCTGCTCCACGGTCTGCATGGCAATGGGCTGTTTACAGTGGGGACAGTAAGGATGGCCTATCCGCGCATACAAAAGCCGCAAATAGTCGTAGATCTCCGTCACGGTTCCCACCGTCGACCGCGGATTATGGCTGGTGGTTTTCTGATCGATGGAAATGGCCGGAGACAAACCTTCAATATAGTCCACGTCCGGCTTGTCCATCTGCCCCAGAAACATCCGGGCGTAAGCGGAAAGGGACTCCACATAACGCCGCTGCCCTTCAGCATAAATGGTATCAAAAGCCAAAGACGATTTGCCCGACCCAGACAGGCCGGTGAAGACCACCAACTGGTCCCGGGGGATCTCCAAATCGATATTCTTCAGGTTATGCACCCTGGCGCCCTTAATGCGTATGAAATCAACCGCCATGACTACCTCCCATGCTCTCCAAAACTTTCTCCCAATGACGAATTTCATCCCGAAGTTCGGCGGCCCGCTCAAACTCCAATTCGCTGGCTGCTTTCAACATTGCTTTTTCCAGTTCGTCGATGGTGTTCCGGATCTCTTCCGGACTCAGCTTGGGCTGACGTTTCAGTTCATATTCCACTTTTTCTTCCGCGGCCTGTTCAGCTTGGATCAAATCCCGAATCGCTTTCTTCACCGACTCCGGCGTAATTCCGTGCTCCCGGTTATACCGCAACTGGATCTCCCGCCGCCGTTCCGTCTCCCGGATGGCCCGTCGCATGGAATCGGTAATGGTGTCCGCGTACATGATCACTTTACCGTCCACATGTCGTGCCGCCCGTCCAATGGTTTGAATCAGAGACGTCTCGGAACGGAGAAAACCTTCTTTGTCAGCATCCAGGATGGCAACCAGCGAAACCTCGGGCAAATCCAAGCCTTCCCGCAACAGGTTGATCCCAACCAGCACGTCAAAGACGCCCAGCCGCAGCTCCCGCAGGATGGCCACCCGCTCCAAGGTCTCCACTTCCGAATGCAAATACCGGACTTTGATGCCCATCTCTTTAAGATACTCGGTCAAGTCCTCCGCCATCTTCTTAGTGAGGGTGGTAACCAGTACCCGCTCGTCCCGTTCCACCCGGACCCGAATCTCTTCGATCAAGTCGTCCACCTGGCCTTTGACTGGCCGTACCGAAATCTCCGGATCCACGAGCCCAGTGGGACGGATAATCTGTTCCACCACCTGCTGGGCCCGTTGCATTTCATAAGGACCCGGTGTCGCCGATACATAGATGACCTGATGAATCCGTTCCTCAAATTCATTAAAGCGCAGGGGACGGTTATCCAATGCCGACGGCAGCCGGAACCCATATTTCACCAATGTCTCTTTCCGGGACCGGTCTCCGGCATACATCCCGCCCACCTGGGGAATGGTGACGTGGGACTCGTCGATAAACATTAAGAAATCTTTGGGAAAATAATCAAATAAGGTGGCCGGGGCTTCGCCGGGCTCCCTCCCGCTCAAATAACGGGAATAGTTCTCTATGCCCTGACAATACCCAACTTCAGCCATCATCTCCAAGTCGAACCGGGTTCGCTGCTCAAGACGTTGGGCCTCCAGCAACAAACCGTCCCGGCGCAACTCGGCCAAACGCTCTTCCAATTCTTCCTCAATCTGCTGAATGGCCCGTTTCATCTTCTCTTCCGAAGTAATATAGTGAGTTGCCGGGTAAATCTTCACTTCTTCCAGTTCCTGCAGGACCTCGCCGGTCAGTGCATCCACTTCCCGGATCTTCTCCACCTCGTCGCCAAAAAGGTCAATTCGGATAATATTCTCGCCGTACGCCGGGATGATCTCGATGACATCGCCCCGCACCCGGAAGGTCCCCCGGGTAAATCCCACATCGTTCCGGCTGTATTGGATACCGACCAAACGGCGCAATATCTGATTCCGTTCCCTAAAGTCCCCGAACTTAATCGATAGCGTCAGCGCTTCATAATCCTCCGGCGACCCCAAGCCGTAAATGCAGGAGACACTGGCGACGATGATGACGTCTTTCCGTTGCAACAGGGACGACGTGGCCGCATGGCGGAGCCGGTCGATTTCATCGTTGATGCTTGCATCTTTTTCGATATATAAATCGGTCTGCGGCACATACGCTTCCGGTTGATAATAATCATAGTAGCTCACAAAATATTCCACCGCGTTTTCCGGGAAAAACTCTTTGAATTCGCTATATAACTGGGCTGCTAACGTCTTATTATGCGCTAAAACCAGGGTGGGTTTTTGGACGCGCTGAATCACTTGGGCCATGGTATACGTTTTTCCGGAACCGGTGACTCCCAATAACACCTGATCCCGCATTCCGGCTTCGATCCCCTTGACCAGTTTTTCAATGGCCTGCGGTTGGTCCCCGCACGGCTGGTATTCGGAATGCAACCGAAACAGCTGTCCCATCGTTTCACCCCCACAATATCCGTCTTTAACCGAACATATATTCGACAATCAATGGCTGATCCCTTTTTATTTAACGAATCATTCACCAAAGATTATCCTAATTTTATTATGTTTTTATCGTTTCTGCAAAACAGAACCGGGCAACAGCCCGGTTCATTGCACTTTCTTATTTATGATAATTTCCCTCAACGCACCAATTCCGATACAGGGACAATTTCAATGCCCGCTTTGGTAAATTCGGGAAGCATCTCCATGATGGCTTCCGCGGTCCCTTCCCGAACATGACCGATGGCAATGGCTTCGCCGTCCCGGAGCGCGATCCGGATCACCTCTTGCAACGCTTTTATCTTGGCTTCATAGCTGCTATCATGGTCGATAAAAATATGCCGTTGGGCGAAAGGAACCTGATGCTTCCGGGCCGCTTCTTTCGCCACAGACCGGTTGCTGGTATAACTGTCGATAAAATATAAGTTTCTCCGTTTCAACTCGGCCATGATAATATCCATCAGCCTTGGATCACTGGTGCCGGCCGAACCCATATGATTATTAACGCCGCGGGCGCTCGGCACCGAGCTGAGATTGAGATCCAACTGCCGCAGGATCTCTTCTTCAGTCCAGTCCCGCCGGATCACTCCCGGCCCTGGATTTTCCGACGGATCCAGCGCCTCCAACGGCAAATGTAACATAATCTCAAAGCCCTTTTTACGGGCGGCGTCTACATACAGTTTCCCATAAGGGCTCATCGGCAGAAAGGCCCAGGTTAAGGGAGCCGGCACTTCCAACATTTTATCGGCCGGGCCTTTCACATATCCCACGTCATCAATGATGATACCGACCCGGGCTTTGCGTTTAACCAACGGCAGGTCCGTAACGGAGGGAATAACCGGTTTGGGCAGCGGCATTCCCAAGGGCGCCATCGATAGATTGCCTTTTCCTTCGGAAGCAGGTTTTTCTTTGGAGTCTCCCGCCTTCGGCCTTTCCGGTTCACCGGGCTCACCCTCCGGGAGCTTGGGCGGTGCTTCCGGAATCAGGCCTTGCCAATCGAAAGGTTTGGAAGCAGGTTTGGTTAACGGCTGAATCATAGTGATTTCTCCGATCCGGACCGTCCCGGTGCGGTCAGCCGCCCGCCAGGAGCCGCCCGCCACCATCCGCAGCCACAAACGGCGCTCCCGATATCCCCATTTAATATCCTGAATTTCCAGTCCCGAGCGATGAACCGTCTGCTTCAAAGCCAGCCCCATGCTGACCAGGTTTTTTTCGTCCGCAGCTTCTGTCAGGATAATCTGTTCGAGAAAGTCTACCCAGACGATGGTCTGCGAAGAAACCAATGTCTTTTCGTTAAGCCTTACCGTTTCCTTCCGCTCGATGATATCCGAGCCGAATCCGTGATCCTTCAACGTCTGATGCCAACTTTTCCGGAACGCCTCTGACACCTGCATCAACTGTTCCGGCGTCCAGGTCGTTTCACCGGCAGCCGCTGTCTCCAGATGGACGCCAGTGGTCACGGAGCAAAGGATCATCAAGACCAGAAATGCTCCGTAAAAAAAACAGGCCGAGCGCACCGCCGGAGGTAACGGCCGCACCGTCACACCTGTTTTCCCCAATTTCCGGATGATTTTACGGATCATCCCGCCAGCTTCAGATCTTTGACAACCGCTTCCCTTAACCACTTTATCGCTTCTTTCTCCTGTAATTCTTGCATTTTAAAGAACGGTTGCGTATCCGCCTTTTTCATTAATTGTTCCATCGCCCCGGGTATCTCCACCACCCGATGGGGTAAAACCCCTTTTTTATGGATATTTACCCGGCCGGAGGTCAGATAACTGGCAATGGTAATCGTCACTCCGGTACCGTCGGGCAACCCTTGAACCTCTTGAATCAGGTCTTTCCCGAACGTATGGGTCCCGATTAAATAAGCCCGTTTTTGGTCTTTCAAGGCTCCCGCCACAATTTCGGAAGCACTGGCGCTCCAACTGTCGACCAATACCACCATGGGCATTTCCGTAAGACGGAAGCCAGGCCGGGCTTTATAGGTTTGTTTGATGTATCCCTTGCGCATTACATGCAAAATCGGAGTGTCATCCGGCAGGAAGGTCCCGGCCACTTCCACGGCCGCATCCAATGCGCCGCCGGGATTTTGCCGCAAATCCAAGATAACCCCTTTCGCCGGTGATTTGGCGATTTCCTTTACTTTTTCGACCAGATCCTTCGCTGTGGTCTCCGCAAATTGGGTGATTTTTAAATGGGCATATTTCCCCAAAATCGGGTCATCTTTCAATTTCAGTTCCACCGTTGAAATCCGGATATGATCCCGGGTAATGGTCACGTCAAATTCGTGCCGGTTACCCCCTTCGCCCCGGGCAATCCGCAATGCCACTTTCGTTCCGACTTCTCCCCGGATCCTGGCGATGGCCACTTCCGTTCCCAGCTTTTTCACGGAATCGTTATCCACCGCTATAATCCGGTCGCCTTGTTGCAATCCTGCTTTTTCGCTGGGAGAACCGGGTACCACGGAAGAAATCAGCAATTCCTCCTCTTTGGCGATGAGATAGATTCCGATGCCCCCAAAAACCCCTTTAGTATCCTTTTGCAGTTCGGCATATTCCTCTTTCCCTAAAAACCGGGTGTAGGGATCGCCCAAGCTTGCCAATGTATCGGCGATGTTTCCCTTTTTTAAATAGGTTTCGGTCAATTGAATCAAACTGACCGGCTTATAATAATGGAGTTTGACCGCGCCGATGACATAAACCGCCGTCCAAAAATCTTTATATCGCCCTTTCCGGAGATTGCTCTGAAACCACCCGGTCAATGCGGAAGCCGCGACAAACAGAAGGAGAAAAAAACCTATCCACCTCAGTTGAGGCTTTTTGAACACATTAACCGCTCCTTTTACAGATAACTCAAGGGATCGGTAGGCGTCCCGTTTTTCCGGACTTCAAAATGGAGGTGAGGCCCGGTGCTCAGACCGGTGGTGCCAACCAACGCTATGCGCTGCCCTTTGGTCACCTTTTGGTTCACACTGACCAACAATACATCGCAATGGGCATACACCGTTGAAATGCCCGCACCGTGGTCAATGGTGACCATCTTGCCATACCCGCCGTTGGTGCTGCTGAAAATGACGATCCCGTCATCCGCCGCCAAAATGGGAGTTCCTCGGGGAGCCGCAATATCCACTCCTGAATGATATTTTTTCTTCTTTAAAATTGGATGCACACGATATCCGAAATAGGAAGAAATCCGGCCCTTTATGGTCAACGGCCACGTCATGGAGCCGGTGCCCAGTCTCTCCCTGCTGTTATTTTGAAGATTCCGTATTTTGGCTTCCATCTCCCTGGAGGTCCGTTCCAGTTCATCCAGGGCTTCTTCCAGCTTTTTGCGGTCGTTTTGAATTGCCGCCAATTGTTGGCGTTGCAATTTCACCCGGGAGGCCCACAGGTTATGCTGGTCTTTGGTCTGATTTTGCAGTTTGGTATAAATTTTCTTCTCCCGCTGCAGCTCCATTTGTTTCTCAGCGATCTCTTTCTTCTTCGCCGCGATCTGCCTCATCTGTTGCTGCAACGTCTTTAACATCGTCAGATCTCTATGTACAAAATTGCCAATCAATTCAAACCTGGTGATAAACTCCGCAAAATCTTTGGATTTAAACAAAATCTCCAAATAACTTTGATACCCATATTTATATATAGCCACCAACCGCTGATTCAGAACTTCCCGTTGGCTGGAAATTTCATTTTGAATTTCATTCAGCTCCTTTTCAGCCTGGTTAAGTTCATTTTGAACCATGGCGATCCGCTTTTCCGTCGCACCGACCTGGCTATTTAAGCGGTTTAGGTTGGTACTGATCTTATCCAACTCTTTCTGCGTAGAAAGCAAATCTTTTAAAACCGATTTTTCTTTCAGTTTAATCTGATTTAGTTGTTTCTGTTTTTGAACGATCTTCTTTTGGATATCATTCGTATTGTCCGCCGCATAACCCGGCACATGGGTTAAACCCAAACACAAACTGATACCTAAAAGGATGGAAAAAAAAGCAGATTTTTTCTCCATACTCTATCCCTCCATTGAAAGCCGAAACATTAGATAGGCCTATATTCCTTTACCAACCGCCCATCATCCGGTTTAGATTTATACCTTTAAAAATTTCTTAATCGACATCAAACTGCCGATAGCCCCGAAGGCCAGCCCCACCAAGGTAACCAGCCAAAACAAGCCGCTGTTTATCATATGCTCTCCTAAGAGCGGAATGAACGGAGCCAATTCTTTGACATAAGCGATTAATAAATGATATCCCTTGGAAATCAAAATGGTGGCCAAAATGGCGCCACTCAACCCCAACATAATTCCTTCCAGCATAAACGGCCAGCGAATGAACCAGTCCGTCGCCCCCACCAGTTTCATAATTTCGATCTCTTTGCGGCGGGCAAAGACCGTTAGCCGGATGGTATTCACGATAATATATAAAACGACCAGGCCGACGATGGCAATGAGACTTATGCCGATAATCCAGATCACCTGAATCACCAATAACATGGACTCGACAAAATCCTTCCCGTATTCAACCTCGTCAATACCGGGCAAAGATTCCAACCTGGCGGTAAGTTCCTTTAATTCCACATTATCTTCCAGTTTAATATTGATCATATCCGGCAAGGGATTGTCCGTTGCCAAATAATTACGGAGTTCATTGATGCCCAACGTTTTTCCGAGCCAATTGGCTGCCTCGGTTTTCGACACAAACTTCACTTCTTTAACGCCGTCAAAAGCCAGCATCCGGTTTTGCAGAGAAACCGCATCGGCGCCTTCCTTCAAATATACCCGGATTTCCAGGACGCCTTTGGCCATTTCGGTAAAATGGTTCACATTGGTGACGACAATATAGAAACTGCCCAAGATGATTAATGCCAGCGTGATGGTGATCACAGCAGTCAAGGTCATCAAACCGTTACGGACCAAACCTGTTGATGCCTCTTTGGTGAAATACCAAAACGTTTTAATCTTCAAATCCGTAACCTCCCTTTTGCTCATCGCGAACCATCCGGCCGCCGTCGAGCGCAATGACCCGCCGCCGCAATTTATCGACAATGTTCTTATTGTGGGTTGACATGATCACGGTGGTCCCCCGCTTGTTGATCTCCAGCAGCAGGTCCATAAGTCCCCAAGAAGTCTCCGGATCCAAATTGCCGGTGGGTTCATCGGCCAACAATAAATGGGGCCGATTTACGATAGCCCGGGCCAACGAAACCCGCTGTTGTTCGCCGCCGGACAATTCCGACGGGAAGATGTTGGCCTTATCTTTCAACCCCACCAATTCCAGCACCGCAGGAACCTGCCTGTTGATTTCACGCTTTGAAGCCTCGATGACTTCCAGAGCGAAGGAAACGTTTTCAAATACGGTTTTATGTGGCAGCAATTTAAAATCTTGAAAGATAAACCCGACATTCCTCCGCAACAGAGAAACCTCTCCCGCTTTCATTTTCGCAATATTTTTATGGCCCACCAGTACCTGTCCGCTGGTGGGAAACTCTTTGCGAATAATCAGTTTCATAAAGGTGGACTTCCCGGCGCCGCTGGGCCCCACCAAGAAAGCAAATTCGCCTTTTTCGATTTCAATATTGATATTTTGCAAGGCAGTCACGCCATTATTATATATCTTCGTTACCCCTTGAAACTGGATCACGCCTGTCACCCCCATCATGAATTACATAAACTAATGCTGTTACAATTTAACATTACTTCGACATCCCCTATGAATATCCTCCCAAAACAGCCTGATCCAAGATTTTGTCATCGATTCGGTACGCCATGCTTCCCTTTCATTCAAATTTTTGCTTGATCTTTTCCAAAACGGCGTATATAATATTTTTTAATTCAAATATATTTATATGTCTGACAATAATACCAATTTATTAGAGGATTCCTGGTATTTTCTTTCCAATTATTATTGCATACACATATGTCGATGAAAGTTTTAGAGACATTCAAAAATATCAGACGAGGTGATTGAAATGGGCTTAACGATGACGGAAAAAATCCTGGCAGCCCACGCCGGAAAGACAGGGGTCGAACCGGGGGAATTAATCAGCGCTAAAGTGGACATGGTTCTGGGCAACGATATCACCGCGCCGGTTGCCATCAAAGAATTCGCCAAAATCGGAGTCGACCGGGTCTTTGACAACGAAAAAATCGCATTGGTCCCAGACCATTTCACTCCGAATAAAGATATCAAATCTGCCGAACAGGCCAAAATTCTTCGCGAATTTGCGCGTAAATACGGTATTGTCAACTATTTTGAAGTCGGCGAAATGGGCGTCGAACATTGTCTGTTGCCGGAGAAAGGCTTAGTCCTCCCCGGCGATCTGGTCATCGGCGCTGACTCCCATACGTGCACTTACGGCGCACTGGGTGCTTTCTCCACCGGTATCGGAAGCACCGACATGGCAGCCGCCATGGCTTCCGGAGAAGCCTGGTTCAAAGTGCCGGAAAGCATCAAATTCATTTATTACGGAAAACTTCCCCGTTGGGTAGGCGGAAAAGATCTGATTCTCTACACCATCGGACAAATCGGAGTCGACGGCGCATTGTACCGCTCCATGGAATTCACCGGGGAAGCCGTTGCCGAACTTTCGATGGACGGGCGTTTCACCATGGCCAACATGGCTATTGAAGCCGGCGGTAAAAACGGCATTTTTGCCGTTGACGAAAAGACGTTGGAATATGTGAAAGGCCGTGACAAACGCAATTTCACTGTCTATCAAAGCGATCCGGATGCCAAATATGTCCAAACCTACGAGTGGGACGTTTCCAAGCTGGAGCCCCAAGTGGCCTTCCCGCACCTGCCGGAGAATACCCGTCCTCTTTCCCAATGCGGCCATGTATCCATCGACCAGGCCATCATCGGTTCCTGCACCAACGGCCGGATTGAAGACTTGCGGGAAGCGGCATATGTCCTTAAAGGCAAAAAAGTCAATCCTAACGTCCGCCTGATCATCATCCCCGGCACTCAGGCTGTTTGGCGACAAGCCATGCACGAAGGGCTTTTCGATATCTTCCTCGATGCCGGCGCCGCCATCTCCACGCCGACCTGCGGACCTTGCCTGGGCGGACATATGGGGATCCTGGCCAAAGGCGAACGGGCCATCGCCACCACCAACCGCAACTTTGTCGGGCGGATGGGCCACCCTGAAAGCGAAGTCTATCTGGCCGGGCCGGCTGTTACCGCTGCTTCGGCCATTCTCGGTAAAATTGCAGGACCAGAGGAGGTCGGTGTACAATGAGTCAACTGAAAGGGAAAGTATGGCGCTTTGGAAACGATGTGGATACGGATCTGATTATTCCGGCGCGATATTTAAATACCAGTGAGCCCAAGGAATTGGCTTTGCATTGTATGGAAGATGCGGATCCCACCTTTGCCGGAAAAGTACAGCCCGGCGATATCATCGTCGCCGGCAAAAACTTCGGGTGCGGCAGCTCCCGGGAACATGCGCCGATTGCCATTAAAGCTGCCGGGGTAAGCTGCGTCATCGCCGCTTCCTTTGCCCGGATATTCTACCGAAATGCCATCAATATCGGCCTGCCCATTTTGGAATCTCCCGAAGCCAGCAGCACCATTGCCGAAGGCCATGAAATCCAGGTCAATTTATCCAACGGTCAAATCACTGACCTGACCACCGGCCAAACCTATCAAGCCGCCCCCTTCCCCCCGTTTATGCAGGAATTAATTCAATCCGGCGGCTTGATCGAGTATGTGAAAAAGAAGATGAATATGCAATAATTTAGGATACTGGGTGCTAGGTACTAGGTCGCCGTAGGAACGCCGCGCGTTCCTTCCAACACCCATAACCCAGAACCCAGGACCTCGAACCCCACACCAGAATTATACTGTGCACTGTGAACCCAAAAAAGGAAACTTTCGATAGAAGAAAGGAGCCCTTCATGTATAAAATCGCCGTATTGCCCGGAGACGGCATCGGGCGGGAGATTGTGCCCGAAGCCGTTGCCGTGCTGGAGATTATCGCCGAAAAATTTAACACTCCGTTCGAATTTACCCATGGCCTCATCAGCGAAGATGCCTATCAAAAATACGGCCATCCCCTGCCCCAGGAAACATTGGACCTTTGCAAAAGTTCCCATGCGGTTCTCCTGGGAGCCGTAGGTAGCCCGGCCATGGACCAACTGCCTCCGGAACTTCGGCCAGAACGGGCCGCATTGCTGCCCCTCCGCAAAGAACTGGGGCTTTATGCCAATCTTCGCCCGGTGACCGTCTATGACTGTCTCATCGACAGCTCCACCCTAAAACCCGAAGTGATTCAGGGCGTCAACATTTTAACCTTCCGGGAACTCACCGGCGGGCTGTATTTCGGGCCCAAAGAACGGCGTCCGTTGGCAGATGGTGGCTACGAAGCCGTCGATACCTTGGTCTATACCACCCGGGAGATCGAACGCATTGCCCGCCTGGCTTTTGAAGCCGCTCAAAAACGAAGCAAACGTCTGACTTCCGTCGATAAAGCCAACGTCCTCGAGAGTTCCAGGTTATGGCGGGAAACAGTAACAGCCGTCGCCGCCGACTATCCGGATGTGACCTTAACCCATATGTATGTCGATAATTGTGCGATGCAACTGGTACGTTGGCCGAAACAGTTCGACGTCATCGTCACTGAAAACATGTTCGGAGACATCTTGACCGATCAGGCTTCCATGCTCGGCGGTTCCCTCGGAATGCTGGCATCGGCCAGCTTGGGAGGAAACGTAGCGTTGTACGAACCGGCTCACGGTTCCGCGCCGGATATTGCCGGCCAAAACAAAGCCAATCCGTTAGCCACCATTCTCAGCGTTGCATTGATGCTCCGTTTCAGTTTCAATATGAACGAGGCAGCCGATCAGGTTGAAACCGCCGTCCGCCGGGTATTGGAAGAAGGTTACCGCACCCCGGATATTGCATTTCCGGGATGCCGTTTGGTCGGAACCAAAGAAATGGGAGCACAAGTCCGGGATATTCTTAAAACGTTATAAAAGAACACAACGAAAACCGTCCGGAACACCGGACGGTTTATCTTTTATCCTAAAATTCAACGATACCTTCTGAACGCACGGGATAACATCCAACCCAGGAAGACCGCTCCCAAAATAAAAAATAACAGAGGCAAAGCCACCATGATCAGGCCGACGATAACCAGACCCCAAGCAATACGCTCCAGAAGGCTTCCGGTTCCCAGATGAATCCGCTTCATATAAACGCGCCGTCCCGTTTCCGAACGGTTTTGCCCGCCGTGACTTCGAAATTCCGTATCTTCTATCGTTATTCCCTTAAAACTTTCCCGCTCTTCCGGAGTGAGCACCCTGACTACCGGCCGGCAGTTCGGGCAAAATGGGCCGTCCCCTTCGAATAAGGCCCCGCACTTACCGCATTGCATGTTCTTCCCCCTGTTTTGTTCATATTAAAAGATATCTCTCCCAAACTGTCAGCCGGAAGAATTTCTCCTGGAATCCGGCGATGGAATCCATTACAATATTTAAGTAAACTATATTTCCAAGGAGTATATCATGGCCGGAATCTCACTTGAAGTCGAAACGCGCGTCCAATTTTCAACGGTCGAGGAGGCTTTCGCCGCCATCCCTTTCCTGAAAGAATCCCTTATCCGGGAAAATTCGTGGACAACCATTTATTATGGGCATTTCCTGTTTCTAAAAGACCAAGGCCTCCGCATCGGCGTCATCCGGCGGAGTAATGGAATAACCCAAACCTTCCTCGGCTGGAAAGGACCGGACCAAGGGAATTTTGCGAACATCCGCGAAGAACTCGATGAAGAGATCACCTGTGGAATCGCTGACAGCCATATCCTCCGCTTACTGGGCGGAAAACCGCACCATGCCGATACGGCAGCGGTCATCGATGAACTGATCCGTCTCAATCATCGTCCCTTTATGGAATTCAGCGGAAACAACCGTTCCGGCTTTTACGAACCCCTCCAAATTCACCTGAAACTGATGCATTGTCCGATTTTACGCTGGCCTCTTCTGGTGGAGCTGGAAAAAACCGCAGCCACTCTCGAAGAAGCTAAATTTCACCAGTCCGAACTGGAAAAACTTATCGCGGATTTGGGATTGACGGCTTCCGTCGTCCGAGAGGAACCTCCCACCTTGCTCTACCAGACGCTGACTTCCGGTCCGGACTCGCTTTTCCAGAGGAGAGACTGATGATTACCGCAGCCAACGTCATCCTGATTCACCCTGAAAACCGTCACATATTGCTGGGTTGGAAAAAGTCCGGTTTCGGCCGGGACAAATTGACCACCATCGGCGGTAAAGTACTACCCGGCGAAACCCTCCGGGATGCCGCTGCCCGGGAACTTTACGAAGAAACCGGTATCCAAGCGGACCCGAAGCATTTAATCCCTGTCGGCCACATTACCTTTTTCTTCGCCGACGAACTCACCAGCAACCTCATACTTCATTTGTTTACCACCTCCCGTTGGGAAGGCGAACTCCGTGAATCCGCAGAAATCAAACCCGTCTGGGTTCCCACCGACCGGCTCCCCTTTGATGCCATGTGGCCCGATACCCGCTACTGGCTTGTCCATATCCTTCAAGGGAAGGCCGTCCGAGCCCAATTTACGTATGACGCTTCGGGCGAAACCCTTCAATCGTTTTCGGTAACCATCCACTCCGGCCACTTTACCAAAAATACCGCTTTTTAAGCGGTATTTTGGCAAGCCGTATATATCAAAAGGAGGAGGTTGTATTATTTATTAAACGGACTATACCGCCAAAAGTTCCAACCTCCCGTCAAAAGATTTAATGATGATGGTGACCGTGGCCGCATCCGCAGCTACAGCCTTCCTGGTGCTCATGATCATCAACGTCTTTCACATCGACAATTTTTATCCGATCCAATTGCGCTTTTACCTGTCCCCGGATGGCATCCAAGTAAACCCGGCGCAGCCTGTCCCGCTCCTCCAGTTCTTCCTCTGACAACGGAGAAACCTTCGACCGGTGATAGAGTTCGTTCAACCGGGCAATCACTTTATCGAGTTCCATATTCTCCCCCTAACCCCCAACGTTCAGCAATATACTTCAATATTTCCCGGGCTGCCTGAGGCCGGCCCAACCGTCCCGCATTTTCCTTCACCGCCCGAAGCTGTTCGGGATGTTCCATTAAGTTTTCGATTTGCTCCCGGGCTTCTCTCGGGTTTTGAACCTGCCATCCCGCCCCCTGGCCGACAATAAATCGACAATTGCTCAATTCCTGGCCGGGAATGGGATATAGGACGATCATCGGCAACTGTTTGGCCATGGCTTCCGTCGTCGTCAGCCCTCCGGATTTGGTAATGATAACATCCGCGGTTTCCATCAATTCATGCATGTTGTCGACAAATCCGTAAACCCGGACATGATGAGGCGTTCCGTTCACCCGCCGGGAGACGGCTGCCTGCAGTTGCGGATTATTACCGCAAACCACCAACAACTGATATGGGCGGGCGATCTTTAAAACCTCCTCCACCAGCTCTTCAACCGGCCCTACACCAAAGCCGCCGCTGGTGATCAGCACGGTAAAGCGGTCCGGCAACAAACCAAGGCGGGCCAAGAGTTCGGCCCGATCGGGTTTCGCGGCAAACACCGGATCGATGGGGATTCCCAAAGGCCGGATTTTTTCAGATGGGATTCCGAGCCGGTTTAAATCCGGCGTCAATGTAACATCCGGCGTAATATAAAGATCAACGCCAGAATCCAGCCACATGGCATGCGGATAGAAATCAGTGATGCATGTGACCAGAACCGGACAAATCCGCTGTTCTTTCTTTAAATGAGAAATGATTTCATTGGGAAGGAAATGGGTGGTTATCACCACATCCGGTTTTTCCGTCAAGACCAATTCTTCAAAAGCCCTACAATGCCAGCCGTTGACGATCCGGCGAAAATACCGGGAAACCCGGTCCACAACCCTCATATCGGTCAGATGGTACATCCATCCCCACAACCAGGGAAAACGGTTCACCATGGTCAGATATGTCTGAGGATACGTTCTCCTAAAAAGAGGGGTTGCATAGTCCAACGTATCAACGATCTTGGCAGCCGCTGCGGGAAAAATCTCCCCAACCACCCGATACAAGGCCTCCGCGGCCCGCCGATGGCCGGCACCGCTGTTGGTATACACAATTAAAATCTTTTTCAGTGGTTTGACCCTCCCACCCATCAAACTGCATTAGCGTCTTAATTATAAGGCTTTCCGTCATCCTCCGGCAAGGAAAAAATGAACGCCCGTCCATTGAGACAATCATTAAAAAACCTTTAAAACTGCGTTTTTCCTTTATTTCAATAAAGGAAATTCTTTTTTATAAGCGAATAAAAGGAAGAACTTCAAGATATAGGGTGATTATTTATTATGAAAAAACATTGGCTGCTTATTCCCCTTCCGTTTATCGTTTTATTCGCATGGATCATCTATGCCAAAGCGCCAAACGCCAAACATTCTTCCCAAGAAACCGCCGTGGCCCAACCCGCCCTTCCTCCGCAAAAAGCCATTACCGAGCCGTCTTCTCACCCGACACCGGCCGCAACTGAAACTGAACCGGCCATTGCCAAAGTTCCCTGGGACAAACCGGAACATGTGAAAGGCGTGTATGCCACCGGATGGGTGGCAGGTTCGGAAAAATGGTTTCCCCGGATTGTTCAATTTATCAATGAAACCGAAGTCAATGCCCTGGTCATCGACGTGAAAGACGATACCGGAACTTTGAGCTACAGTTCATCCGTTCCGCTGGTCAATCAAGTGAAGGCGTTTGAACGTAAAATCCGCGATCCCCAAAAGATGTTTTCTGTATTGAAAGAAAATCGAATCTATCCCATTGCCCGGATCGTCGTCTTCAAAGATCCCTTTATGGCCAATCAAAAACCGGAATGGGCAGTTAAAAATAAAAACGGTGGCTTGTGGACCGACCGCAAAGGACTCCACTGGGTCGATCCCTATAATAAAGAATACTGGGATTATATCGTAGATATCTCCAAAGAAGCCATCGCTTTGGGCTTCCAGGAGATTCAATATGATTATGTCCGTTTCACCAGCGACGGCAATGTGAAAGACTGCGTTTACCCTTTTGACAACGGTCAGGCCCCCGAAGACGTCATCAAAGAATTTCTCCAATATACCCGAAAGAAATTGGAACCTTACCAGGTTCCGGTCTCCGCGGACATTTTCGGTCTAACCACCAGCGCTGACGCAGATCTGGGCATCGGGCAACGTTTCGAGAAAATTGCCGAGAGCGTGGATATCGTATGCCCGATGGTCTATCCCTCCCACTACATTCCGGGAAATTTCGGCCTGAAAAATCCCGATCTGCAACCGTATGAAACGGTTTACCGCAGTCTTGTCGACGCCAAAAAACGGTTGGAAGAGGCCGGCATTACAACCACCCAGTTGCGTCCCTGGCTTCAGGACTTCAGCCTGGGCAACCCTTACGGCCGGGCTCAGATTCAGGCCCAGATCAAAGCCGTCAACGACGCAGGTTTGCAAGAATGGATATTCTGGAATCCCAGTTGTAAATATCAAAGCGAAAAATACCGCAGATAAAAACCGAAGGAGGCATTTACGCCTCCTTTTTCGCTGCTGCCGTCATTACACAACTTCCGCAAAACCGCGGGCTTCTATTATAAGTATTCCCGGGACGTTTCGAAAGATTTGACGATATGCTCCTTCGCCCGGAGCAAATCCCGGTCACAAATAGCCCGGAACAACGCCCGGTGATTTTCGAGAACATATTCCGGCCCGACCTGCTGCACCGTCTTTTTAATGGGATAGGCAAAGAGATGCATCACCATCTTAACGATCCGAATAAACGTGGGGTTTTTGGTCAATTCCAGCAACCGGAGGTGAAATTGGAAATCCAACTCTCCCAACAGCTCCAGATCGCCTTCGGCCATCTTTTGTTCAAATTCATCCAATTCCTTCGCCAATATATTCAGCTCGGCCTGAGTGGCTTTCTTAATCACCAGTTCGACGGAGTCCACTTCTAACAGGACCCGGAGTTCGAACAACTCATCTTTGGACCCCTTCTCGATAATTAATCCAAAAATCAACGGATCCAGCATAAACTGGGAAGCCGACGTTGCAACGAAGGTTCCTCCCCGCTTCTTGGCCACCAGTACCCCAAGTCCGCCTAATGTCTTCAGGGCTTCCCGCAACGACGTACGGCTCACTCCCAGCTGGACTGCCAACTCCGGTTCCGGAGGCAACCGGTCGCCCGGCTTGAGTTCTCCCTTAATCAATGACTGGGTAATTTTATCGATGATCTGTTGCACTATCGTGCTGGATTGAATCGGCTGAAACACACAATCACCTCATTAAACTCAAACAAGGGACAATCGTGGTTTCCCCCGATCTCCCCCCTGAAAACCGGTAATGAATAACAAATTTACCGATTTAACCTAAAATCATAAACTCAAGAAAAAAATTATAACATAAAAAAAGCCTATTAAAAAGTCTATTTGGGTTTATTTCTCTACTTATTTTAGTTTTCCTGCTAATCGAAAACTCATTCAGGCAAAATTCCGGGCATTTCCCGACCGGAGCGGTTAAAACTCACCCTTCTAAACCGATCCCAAATTTTCACAGATAAAAAATTTATCAAAAAACTCAAACCCGCCGCAGCGGGTTTTGTTTCATTTTTTATAATTTTTGTCTTCACTCAACACCTTCACGGCACATTGATCACCCATATCGCCGGACGGATGCTCCGGAACGTAAAGAACGCCAGTTTTTTCCCGTCCGGGCTCCAGCTTAAAGAGCCGCCGTTGAGGCCCACTTTATTGACGACATAGGTCACTTGGCCGGTGGCCATGTCTTTGATATAAAGGCTGCCCCGGTCAAACTTGCCGTTTCCTTCTTTGGAAATGCACCGATCCGAAACGAAAGCCAGTTTCGTGCCATCCGGCGACAACACCGGCAACCGGTTGTCGTAACGGTCCTGCACCACCGGCTCAGTCGTTTGGCTCACCGGATCGATGGCCCAAATACTTCCCGGCCCATAATCCATCACTTGATAAGTTTGTCCGTTCACCGTCACGCTTTTGGGGCGGGGAATAAAACGCGTATAATAGATTTTCCCGTCAACGCCCCACCAGGGCGTCTGCAGTATTTCCTGGCCGTTTCCGGCCAACATCCTGACTTCTTTGTCGTTCACCCCGACGATCATCAACCGTGATTGATAAGGCCCTTGATCCCGGGTAAATACGATTTGACTGCCATCCGGAGACCAGGCCGGATCCCGGTCCTGCGGCCCGGCCGTCAGTTGCCGTCCGGCACCGCTTTGGATATCTTTCAGCCAAATGGACGAAATTATATTACTGGTATTATTGAACGTCCGACGCGTCATCACCAGCTGGCTGCCGTCCGGAGACCAACGGGGAGAACTGTCGATCAATCCTTCCGTATTGGTTAACAACTTCGGAGTTTGAGCCGGTTCCAACTGCCAATACCAAATGCGCATCTTCGACGCAGGTTCACCCTGCATTTTACCTGAAAAAACCACCGCTTTCCCGTCCGGCGACCAATCCAACGACCACACGTCGATATTGGCAGGCAACATCCTGCTTTCAGTGCCTGCCACATCGGAAACGATCACCGTAGGTTCAGATTGGGCGTTGCCCGTTTCCCCGGCCAACCCGGCAGCGGAGACCGCCAACACGAATAAACCGGGTAAAATCAATCGGATCCATTTCATGCTGAATCTTCCTTATGTTTTTTCTATCCTATTTTGCTTTATTTCGGCATATCCCCTTAAAAACCTTCTCGGGAAACTATTCCTCCCCGACTACTTTAATCTCCGGCACCAGCTCAACCCCAAATCTGGATTGGATCTCCCGTTGAATATGGGCAATGAGGCAGAGCACATTGTCGGCCGTCGCTCCGCCGGTATTCACGATAAACCCAGCATGTTTCGGTGACACCTGGGCTCCGCCGATGCTATATCCCTTTAAACCGGCCTTTTCGATCAGCGGGCCTACATAATGACCTTCCGGCCGACGAAAGACGCTGCCGGCACTAGGCATTTCCAACGGCTGCTTGCTTTCCCGCCTGAACGTAAGGTCGGCAATTTTCTCCAGGCATGCAGCGGGGTCGGCGGAAGTCAGGCTCATTTCGGCCCGGACAATGATCTCCGGCCGGGATTGAAACCGACTTTTTCTATACCCAAGCTCCAGTTGGTCTTTGGAATACCAGCATAGCCCATGTTCCAAACTGTATGCCTGAACCCGCTGAAGCACTTGGCTCATTTCCCCGTCGTACGCCCCGGCATTCATATAAACGGCACCACCCACAGTCCCCGGTATCCCGCAGGCAAATTCCAAGCCGGTAAGCCCCGCCCTGGCCGTTTCCCGGGACAAATCCCCCAACGTCACGCCGGCTCCGGCCCGGACTGTCCCGCCGTCCCTCTCCCATGTTAAAAATTCTCCGGCCAACTTAATAACTACACCGCGGATGCCTTTATCTCTCACCAACAAATTGGACCCCAGCCCCAACAGCATCCAGGGCACAGAAAAATCCCGGCAAAACTCCAGCACCTTCGCCAATTGGCCGACATCCGCCGGCTCCACCAATAAATCCGCCGGGCCTCCGATTTTAAAAGTCGTCAATTCGGACATTGGATAATCCCGATATTGTTTGATCCCTGCCAAAACAATACCGGCTTTCTCTTGCCAGTCTGTATTCATGTCTCCTCCGCCAATGCATTACTTTCCTTAATATTATTTAAAGAAGGGGAAAATATATGTCTATAACCCAAGAAAGGCAAATCCCATGAAGGCGTTCCAACCCAAACGAGTTCTCTTTGAAGAAGAAGCGTTACAATACCCGCTCGGCGAAAAAATCGTTAAATACTTCGAATCCCGGGATGTGGAGATACGCATCATCGGCTCCCACAACCGGGTTACCGGCATCCCCGGCAACAATCCTCAACAAAGCTACAGAGAGGCCAAACAAACGCTGGTGGTCGGCGTCAAACGCAGCCTAAAACTGGACCCCTGCAAACCATCGGCGGATTTTGAATTTTCCCTGAGCACCGGCTGTCCGGGAGGATGCGAATATTGCTATCTCCAAACCCACCTCGGCAAAAAACCCTATATCCGGGTATATGTCAATGTCGACGAGATCCTCGAAAAAGTCCGGAAAACCATCGACTCCAGGCTTCCGGCAACGACCACTTTCGAAGCAGCCAGTACCTCCGATCCCTTGGCCGTAGAACATATTACCGGTTCCCTTGCCAGGGCCGTCGCTTTCTTCGGCAGGCAATCCGCGGGCAAATTGCGGGTGGTAACCAAGTTTGCCTACGTAGAGCCGCTACTGCACCTAGACCATCAAGGACGGACCAAATTTCGCTTCAGCTTGAACACAGAAGAAATCATTCGCCGTTTTGAGCATAATACCTCTTCGTTGGAAGAGCGGATTGCCGCTGCCAACCAAATGGCCAAAGCCGGATATCCTTTGGGTTTCATCATTGCTCCGCTGTTCGTTTACCCGGGTTACCGGGACGGATATGAGGATTTATTCTCCACATTGGTCCACAGTCTGCAGCCTGTCCCTCCGGGCCTGACGTTCGAATTGATTACCCACCGGTTCACACAACGCGCCAAAAATGTCATTTTGGAACGATTCCCCGGAACCGGCCTGGACCTGGACGAAACCAAGCGCCGCCGCAAATACGGCCAATACGGGCTGGTCAAATATATGTACGACGAGGCCGACTATACCCGGTTGAAAGAATATATTCCAGCCCTCATCCGCAAATATTTCCCTCAGGCATCCATCGAATATTTTACCTGAATGAAGCACTTGGTTAAAGGGCTAAAAAAACCCGTCATTCGCTGATGACGGGTTCAACTTATCCGGTGGTCTCCGGTTTATTCAAGCCAATGCGATTATCCCCAACGGAAAGTTCAACGGCTTGAGTTAGTAAATCGGCATAGCTGTATGATATTCTCCGTTCAATCTGCCGTTCCTTGAAAGAAACAACAAAAACTTTCGGATATGTTTGTTCCAGGATCCCTTCAACCTCGAAAACCTTTTTCCGGCCTCGGTTGGCTTTTATTTTAATGGGTTTTCCCACAAACAAATCCAAATCCTCACGGATTCTTTCCAAAGCTCCGACCTCTCTCACAGCCTCACCTTCTTTCTTCTCTCAATGAATAAAATTATAGCATTCTTGTCCAAAAATGTCAAGCCAAATATTATACTCGAGAATAGCTGGTCTTGTCAATATATATTATCTATTTGGTATATTTATCTGCAACTTTTGAGGCACCGTACGCCATCGGCTTAATTTTAGCATCGAAACCACTTCCGGTGACCATCCCCACCACTTCCCGGATAATATCCTTGGTTTTGCCGTGCACGCCAACATCCAAATGGATCTCCACATCCAAACTGGCAACTTCAGTAACGGCCAGATAGCGAGTGAGTTCGGCGGCAATTTGAAGGCTTTTCGAAGCCTCATAGAAAATGCGCTCTTTCAAACTGGGCTTTATCCCTTCATACTCTTTGGCATAATAGAAACGGCCACCCTTACCCTCGCGCAGGATAATAATGGCCGTAACATAGCATACTTCTTCCCTTATCTGAGAATCAGTGCCGACAATCAATTTGAAACTGGATTCCGGGTTTGCTTGGACAAACCCGGCTAAATCACGACTCACTTGTTCAAGCGTCATCTTGCCTTTGGTCGGACTGATAAATATCATCGTGTATCCCTTTGCTTTCTCGAACGTAAACCTTCGGCTACCGTCAAAAATTCAGTAACCGTCAATGTTTCACCGCGCCGTTTCGGATCAATGCCGACCGATTCCAGGAAATCAGCCAAAGATTCTTTTCCTCCGAAATCCTCCGCCAACACTCCGAAAGCATTTAACAATGTTTTCCGACGTTGGCCGAAAGCAGCCTGCACCACCCGTTGCAAACAAGCATAAACTTCCGGATCGAACCGTTGCCAATCGGGAGTAATCCGAACGATGGCCGAATTTACCTGCGGCGCCGGATAAAAAACATTTTTGGACACATTCCCGATTTGTTCGGCCTTTCCATAATAGTTCAGCATCACAGAGAGGGTCCCGTATTCTTTGCCGCCGGGACCCGCACATATCCGATCCGCCACTTCCTTTTGGACCAAAAAAACCATGGTAGTCCAGGGAACGCCGGACTCCACCAGTTTAAAAATGAGCGGCGTGGTTATATAATAGGGAAGATTGGCAATGACTTTAAACTGCAAAACCCTTTCTTCCCACGGTTGAAGCAAACGGGCCGGATCCACTTGCAAAAAATCGGCATTCAATAAAGTCACATTCGGTACATCCACGAATAAATCCTGCAAAATCCCATATAAACCCCGATCATATTCAACCGCTACCACGTGCCGGGCTTTCTCCGCCAAACGCCATGTCAATGCGCCCAGCCCCGGCCCGATCTCCAATACCAGATCCTCATCAGTTACCGATCCGGCATTCACTATTTTCTCCAGCGTATTATGGTCAAATAAAAAGTTTTGCCCCAAACTTTTTAAAGGGGCCAATTTATATTTGGCAAGAATCGCTTTAATCGCAGTTAATGTCGTCGGAAAATCGGGCATATATTCTCTCCTGATTCTAGGTTTCCCGAAATTTATAAAAATTACACTATCCTGCCCTCCGGTCTTTCACCCAATGACAGCCGGGAAGGGTTTTGGCATACTTCAGCAATTCTTCGCCGACGGCTTCCACTTCCAGCCAATCTCCGAAATGGCGTTTGAAATTGCCGACCACGGCGAGATCGATGGTCATCAAGGGGCTTTGCTCCAGCAATCCCCGACGGTTGGTATAAACAATGCCGCCGCGAAGCCGATCTTCATCAGTATAATACGTCCCGATCCCGAGACGGAAGAGTTCGATAACCTCCTGATAAAAGATTTCCGGAATGATTTCCCTTGATAAGATGGCAAAATCATCGCCGCCCAAGTGGTAAAGTTCCAATCCCGGAACGCCGCTTTCGGCGATCATCTTTTTGAGGATATCCACCATATAAAGGATGACGCGATCACCTGCTTCATATCCATAGATCTTATTATAAACCCCAAAATCTTTTAAATCCACAAAAACAACTTCAAAATGTTCACTGTAATCGATAAGGGTGTTAATCTTATTTTTCAAATGGACTTTTCCGGGAAGCAGCGTCAATGGATTGATATATTTTAATAACCGATAATTCGTTAAATGCTTATTGACTTTAGCCAGAAGCACTTTTGGAGCAAACGGCTTGGTCAGTACATCATCCACCTGAATGCGGCCGGCCTCAAGCGTTGACCGATCAAACTGGGCATCGGCAATCAGAATAACCGGAACCCCTCCAAACCGCGGGTTGTTTTTTAAGTGATAACATACTTCCAATCCGTCCACGTCCGGAAGGCCCAGTCCCACCAGGAACAAACTGGGAAGATTGGCTTCGGCTTTTTCAAGGGCCAGTTTGCCGTTGGAAGCCGTGAGCATCACATATCCGGCATTGGACAATTTGATCGATGCTAACTCCGCCGTCCTGGGATCCGCTTCGGCAATTAAAATTTTTTCAGCCTCCATGGCAACCTCCATCCTTTTTTATGGTCATATTCATTTCGACAAATTACCGTTCTTTTCCTTCCGTTTTTATCCTTTAGTTCACCGTAAAACGGAATTAATAAAAAAACCAGCCCATACGCTGGCTAAAAATTCAGAAATAATCTTCGCGGATTATAAGTTCATTCCTTCGATAACCGTTTCCATCGAGGCCTTTCCTTCAAACAAATCCTTTATAAGCTCAAACCCTTCGTTCTCCTGACGTTTCAGCAGACGGGAACGGCTTAACGCCGCATCGATGACCATCTGAAGCTCATCGACGACTGCCGTTTCATCCCGCCTTCCGGGCAATACGCCCAAGGCATTCCAGGGTGTCATATCCTGATAAGTGCTTAAAAAATATCCTAAAGCCATGGCTGCCGCAACATGATCATCTCCCCGGGTATATTTGTTGCGGTAGACATGGATCGCCCCGCCGTCCACCACCTGGATTTCCTCAAATCCGGGCAGCCTGGGAACAGGCAAAACCACCGGCTGGACGCCATATTGACCGCCAGCCATGTTTTGCATTATCTTTCGATAAGTTAAGGGTCGAATCCCCGCCAAACAGGCCACTTTTCCTTCCAAAAACCCGGCAATCGGCTGATGCTCCAGTTTCGCCGGAATTTTACCCCCTTTCGCCATACCGGCCACCAACTCCAATAAGGCTTTTACCTCGGGCGTCCGTTTTCCCGACTCCCGAAGCGTCTGGAGGAAGCCATCATTTATCGGATATCCGGCCAGCGCGTAAACGCCTTTCGGCAGCCGTGTCCCCAGTTTTTGCAGGTCGTTCCAATCCCAACCGTAGCGTTGCAATTTTTCAATATTCAAGTCGGCGTTTTCCAACCATTTTCGATTACCTACCCAAACATTCACCGAAGTCCAGCGTGGAAAAGAACAAAGGACTCCGTCAACGGAATATAACGCCGCCGCCCGTTGATGAAACCGCTCCTTCTCTTCTTTGGTCAAAAACGGGCCCACCGGAATCTGCCGCAAGTAATAAAAATCAGGGACGGAATAGAAGGAAGCATAAACATCCGGAGCTTCATTTCGGACAAGCGCCTGCCTCAGCTCCTTTTCACCGTTTAATAAATCCAAGAACTTAATTTCCACTCGGATATTGGGAAACTTTTGCTGAAAATCACGGACCGCTTTCCGTAGATAACGGGTATAGCCATCCCCGGAATCCAACGGGAGCCGGTAATCCCACAACCGCAACCGGTATTGCTTTTCCGGATTGATTTTCGCCGTAGGATTGATCCGGATATAGTGTTCCCCGATTTTTACCCTGGACCGTTGATAAACAAAGGCGCCCAAAAACCCGATAGCGAACATGGCGATCAATAAAAGAATAACCCCTGTCCGTCGGTAAACGACAATCATCGCCTCACCCCGTTTCAACGCAGCCCTAAAATATACTGTTCATCCAGGCCAAGAATGCCGTCAACAGGTAAACCGTAATACGTTTCCAGCCGCTTGACGGCCTCTTCCATCGCCGGGCCGAAGCGGCCGTCCGCCGGTCCCTGATCAAACCCTGCCTCCCGCATGGCAAATTGGATTCGTACTACGTCTTTACCTGTATATTTACGCCGGTATTCTTTTCGCAGCGACACCTTGGGCAAAGGTCCGATAATATGGACCGGAGTACCCAGTCTGATCAGGCTGTAGAGCTCTTTTACCTGCCGGTTATACATCCGGATGCAACCATGGCTGCTTCGGGACCCGATGGAACCGGGTTTGTTGGTACCATGGATCCCGTAAATCCCCCACGGCACATTAAGGCCGATCCAACGGTCCCCAAACCCACCGCCCCACTTGCCCCCTTTATGTATCACTTTCCATTCTCCCACCGGGCTGGGCGTCTCCGGAGCACCTACCGCCACCGGATACCGTTTAAAGACTTCGCCGTTACGGTATAACGTGAGCCGGAAACGGTTTACTTCAATGACGATTAAATCGCTGGATTCCGCTGCGCCGGCCTGAGAGGTTTCCAAAGCATTCTCGATGACGAAACGCTCTCCGTCCCGGCAGTAGACCGCCGCCCGTTCATGATTGGCCTTGACCATCACCGGCATGCCAATCAATATACCCACGACTGCGATTTTCAGCAACATGGATTTCATCGCCACAGGCACTCTCCATCCAACTCCCTCAATACTTTACATACTGCTAATGTGTATGACTCCCCGGCAACGAATATACCTGCTTTAATCGGACAAAAAAAGAAGCCTTGCGGCTTCTTTGGATGATATAATCCTTCTCTTTCATCTTAATACTTAACCCGTTTTCCGGTAACGATGTAAATGGTCTCTTCACCGATATTAGTGGCATGATCGGCGGTCCGTTCCAACCATTCGGCGATGAGCAAAAACCGCGATGCTTGGAACGCCACTTGGGGGGAAAGATCTTCCGCCAAAATCCCGATCAATTCCTCCTGAATCTCTTCGTAAATATTGTCGACTTCTTCATCTTTCCGGCAAACCGCTTCGGCAAGGTCCGCATTTCTCTCTACAAAAGCTTTTAAAACCGTTGAGACCATATTCATGGCAAGCACGGCCAACTTCGGAATATGGACCAACGGTTTTATGTATTTATCGTTCTTCAATTCCAGAACCACTTGAGCGATGTTGGTTGCATAATCGCCAATCCGCTCCAGGTCATTGACGATCTTAATCGTTGTAAAATCGCGCCGCAAGTCAAACCCGACCTGAGGGGTTTTCGATACCATCTGTTCGATTTCTTCCTCAATGACAATTTGGAGATTATCGATTAAATCATCTTTTTCAATCACCAATCTGGCCAAATCGACATTCTGTTCACGCAGGGCTTTAATGGCATTCCGCATTGTCTCTTCGACCAGATTCCCCATTTTGAGCAAGTCTTGTTCCACCATGGTCATGGTTTTTTTTGCAGTTGAGGATTCAATCATCTCGCCACCCCTTATCATTTATGTCAGTAATGAAAACTTTGTTGTATATATAATTGCACAACCGCCCGTCCAATTCCTACTACATTGCAAAAATTTTTTAAAAAAATTTTAACGTTTTAAGCGGCTGCGCGGTCACTCGTTCAGCCCCGAAGATCAAATGGGGCCCTTCCACATGATAAATGCATCTTCATTGTTGTCCAGGTAATATTTGCGGCGAATCCCCACCTGCACAAACCCCATTTTTTCATAAAGTTGCTGAGCCGGCCGGTTAGAAGCCCGGACTTCTAAGGTCAGATGTTGGACACCCAGAGGGCGAACCGCTTCGATCAGGCCTTCCAACAATGCCCGGGCCACACCCTGTCGGCGATATAAAGGATGCACGGCCAGATTGGTGATATGTCCTTCCTCAAAGACCACCCACAGGCCCACATAGCCCAAAACCCGTTCCATGACATCCTTGGCCACCAAATAAACAGCTCGCTCATTTTCGAGCAATTCATAGATAAAAGAGTTTTTGGACCATGGGACCGGGAACGAACTCTCCTCAATTTCAACGACCGACTCCACGTCCTCCAGTGTCATCGGCAAGATTCGGACGTCTACCATCCTTTGCTTCCTCCAATCGGATTTCGGCTTCAACGCGTTTCAGATAGGATGGTTTCAGAACATATCCCGGTTCGGAACCGGATTTCCAAGCCCGCCGGGCACACTGTGCCGCCATGCTTCCCAGCGGCCGATCCCAATATGCCGGGGCGATCGTGACATTATTATACCCGTTCCAGATGTCAATATATTCCTTACTTCCATCCCCGCATACCATGAGTTCCGGAATTTCCGACAACGACCGGGCCCATTCCTCCACCGGGCGGGCAGCCGGAGGCCGGACTTCCCGTAAACCTTCGGGCGTCGCTTCATACAATGCGGTATACACTTCCGCCCGACGGGCATCGATGACAGGAACGATCCACCGGGAGGCTTTCCGGCAGTTTTCAGCGATGATCTCCAGAGTACTCAAAGGACACACCGGCACCTGCAATCCTTCCGCCAGACCGGATACGGCCGCAAGACCTACCCGGATACCGGTATACGATCCGGGGCCGGTACCGGCCGCGATCAGGTCGATCTCCTTAAAACTGACACCGGATGTCTCCATCAATTGCTCCAGCAAAGCCAAGAGATACTCTCCGCCGCCTTTCAATTTGCGAAGGGAGACTTCAAACAGGACGTCTTCATCCCGGCAGAGCGCCACGGTTCCCCACGGCGTTGCCGTATCAATCCCCAAAATCAGCATAATTTCAATTCCTCCAGTAACCGGCAATAACGGTCCCCGAATGGTATCATCGTCACTTTTCTGCCGCCGGTCTCCGTCTCCAGAGTTATTCTAATCTCCAGACAGTCCGTTTGGAGCCTGTCTTTTAAAAGTTTTCCCCATTCCACCACCGTGACGCCTTCGTCCAGCAATGCGTCAGGCTCCAGAATCTCCAGTTCCATGGGGCTCTCCAGCCGATATAAATCCAAATGGTTGAGGACAATATTCTCTCCATAATACGTTTTTTTCAATTGAAAAGTCGGACTGGTCACCGGCTCCTCCACGCCCAGGCCTGCTGCAATCCCTTTAGTTAACGTAGTTTTTCCGGCGCCCAAATCGCCAAATAAAAAAAGGAGATCTCCCGTTCTCAGCTTATTTCCCAGGCGTTCTCCCAAACGGATCATTTCCATGTCTGTCGCTATGTACAATTCCTTCATTCGCTCCAACCCTTATGCCGTTTGTTTCAAGATTATCATATCAACCGGAATACGGTCAAGGCATCGCGCTGGACCGGCCAAAAAAACCGGGCCTATTCGCTTTTTCACAGGCCCGGTTCAATGGAGGTCTTTCAAACCCACGCTGATTTCGATGGCTTCATTAATCTTTGCCATAATTTCATCGTCCAAATGATCGATCTTCTCTTTTAACCGTTGTTTGTCGATGGTCCGCAATTGTTCCAAGAGGATTACCGAATCTTTCTCCAATCGGTAACGGGCAGCGCTGATCTCAATATGAGTGGGTAGTTTGGCGCGTTTAATTTTTGAAGTGATGGCTGCAACGATAGTGGTTGGACTATAGGTGTTTCCAATATCATTTTGAATGACCAGTACCGGTCTTTGACCGCCTTGTTCGGAGCCGACAACCGGATTTAAATTGGCGTAGTAAATATCACCCCGACGGATCACACTCTTATTCCCTCTCCATCAAATATTCTTCATAGATTTCAAAATCGGAGGAATCCCCGTCAAATCCGTCTTCAGCCAATTCCAAATTCAATTTTCCGGTTCTCTCGTACCCGATACGGCAGCGTTCAAGGCGTTCTTTTCTCATTCGTTGATCCATTAACAATAAAACGGCTTCACGAACGAACGCACTGCGGTTTCCCGTTTCCCGGCGGACAAACCGATCCACCTCTTGGAGGAGACTGTCAGGCATACTCACCATAACTCGTTTGGCCTGCGCCATTCATCCACCCCCAAAGACTTTTCCGAAAAACCTGAAATTTCATCAAAACTAAAGCTTCATTACGAATTCCCTATTATTATATACAGTTTATCCGATTTCAGTCAAATGGGAGTCCCTTTTTTTACATGACAAAAAAGAATGGTTTAGCGGACATCATCCGCAGTTTGATCCAACATTTCCGCAAAATGAACCAGCAGCACCATCCCTTCTTCCACCGATATCTCCGCTTCATCGGCGGCAAAACAATTATGAATTCCCCGGCCTTCGCTGAAATGTAAGGTTTCCCGGTTTAACGGATATTTTAATCCTCGGGTTAAGACCCCTGTCGCCGTAAACAACGGAATTAACGATACTGCCCAGCCGGGCCTGGCCTTCAGACGCAAATACTTTTCAAATACCCGAACTTCATGGCAGGGATCCACCAGCCATACCGTAAGCCCCAGCCGGGCGCCTTTCAACAAGAGCCCCACGTTGGCTAAAGTATGATCAAGGCGGCCTCCCAAAGCGCCCCAAACCCGGACCTCGCGGATCCCCTGGCCTGCTGCCCATTCCAAGGCCAATTCCAGATCCGTTTGGTCTTTCTCAGACGGAAATCGGATGAACCGGACCCCGTCCCGCATCAACTTTTCCAGATCCGCCGCAGGCAAAGAATCAAAATCCCCCAATAAAACATCCGGTTTGACCCCCATCCTCAACAACGGGACCGCCCCGGAATCCACAGCCATGATCCGTCCCGGATAATCCTTAATCTCTTGGTATAAATGGTCGGTTGACAACGGCCCGCCGGCAACCATGAGCATCCGTTCCAAACCTCTCCCCCCATTGGCCTTAAATATATAAAAAACACGGCCATCGGCCGTGTTTCGATAATTAACGTTTTGAGAATTGCGGAGCTTTACGCGCTTTCTTCAAACCATATTTACGCCGTTCTTTCATACGCGGATCCCGGGTGAGATATCCGGCCTTCTTCAACGGAGAGCGGAACTCTTCGTCCACCTTAAGTAATGCCCGTGCGATTCCATGCCGGATGGCACCGGCCTGTCCGGATTTGCCACCACCATGAACGCTGGCCAAAACATCGTATTTATCTTCGCCGTTAATCAGGGCCAACGGCTGTCTCACCGTCAGTTCCAAGACTTTACGGCCGAAATAATCAGCAACCGGTTTCCCGTTCACCAATATATTGCCTTGACCGGCAACCAATCTCACCTTAGCTACAGAACATTTTCTGCGGCCGGTTCCATAATAGACTGACTTCGTTGTCTTTTTAGCTCTCGGCATTTTCTATTTCCTCCTTTCTTAGGCCTCAATCTCAAGTTTTTCAGGACGCTGTGCCGCATGCGGATGTTCGCTGCCCCGATAAACTCTTAATTTGGTAATCATTTTGCGACCTAAGCGATTATGAGGAAGCATGCCCCAAATGGTTCTGGAGATCGCATACTCCGGTTTGGTCTTCAACAAGTGGCTGTACTTGATCTCTTTCAACCCGCCAGGATACAATGAATGTCTGTAATGAATCTTGTTTTCATCTTTCTTGCCGGTCAAAAGGACTTTGTCGGCGTTGATGATGATAACATGATCACCACAATCGACATTCGGCGTAAATTCGGGTTTGTGCTTGCCACGTAAAATGGCGGCGACCTGTGAGGCCAAACGGCCCAATACTTTGCCTTCAGCATCAATGACATACCATTTACGCTGAACCTCACCAGGTTTGGCTAAATACGTTTTCATGAGTTTCCCTCCCTGCATAAATGCTGCTAATTCCTCAATCGGGTTCGCCGTTTGAGGAAAAAGAGGCCGTAATTTATACGGACTGAATTATTATATCAGACTATTCACAAAAATACAAACAATTTTTTCTAAAAACCAAAAAAACAGACTGTCCGGTTCCGTCCTTCTTACCCGTCATGATACTTATCGATCCGGTAGTCATTGGAAGGATTCCAAAAAATCCATTGATCCAATCCCGCATCTCGGACTGCACGGATTTGTGCTTGAATCTCCCCCCTCCCATACCTGCTTCTTAATGAAAAATCCTGAAGCCAGGGGCGGATAACGGTTGAAAAGTTGGAGGCTTCCAAACGCCGTTTGGCATCCTCCAAACTGCGACGAACCGTTTGATACGGGGCCCGGTCCGGATCGGCAATCCGATACTGACCGGCATAAAAATGGGAAGGATAGACCATCGGGCAGATGACGTCCACCTCCGCGGCTATCTTTTCCAATTGTTGCCCGATCCCCAGGTCGTCCCGGACCGAGCAGGTTAAACCGAACACATCGGCCGAAATCTTCACTCCCAAAGGCCGGAGTTCCCGTCCTGCCTGCCGTAAAAAACCGCAGATCACTTCCGTCTTGGTCCGCCCGTCCTGGGAAGGATAGCGGCATTCGGAAACCGGGCCGTCACTGGTAAACCGCACATAATCAAATTGAATCTCGGCAAACCCCAGCTTGGCCGCTTCCTTGGCAATGGCGATGTTATAATCCCAAACCCTGGTATTATACGGATCGACCCAATAAAGACCCTTCCGGTCTTGCCACAGTCCGCCCCGGGAGTGCCTCACCGCCAGTTCCGGACTGTACTTGGCCAAAAAAGGGTCTTTAAATACCACAATTCGGGCGATAGGATAAATCCCCTTCGCCCTGAAACGTTCCAACAGCTCCCGGGGGTCAAACTTGGCCAAAGACGCCTCGCCTCCGGCTTCGCTGACAAAACTGACGCGGCCGCTATCATCCTTTACGTCGACGACAACGGCATTGATCCCGGCTGTTTCAACGAATTGGAGCAACTCGTCGACAAAACGGGCATTTCCTGCCTTCCAGGACGTCAGGTACACCCCTCTCACTACAGGGGCCGACGGCAGCGGAGTTTCCGGCTTTTCCTTCGCCACCGGCAAGGATAGTTCAGGAACAGTCACCAACTTGGGCCGACGAGTTTCTTTCGGCACAATCCGGAACCGTTCCAGCCATTCCGTCCGGTTTTCGGGGAAAACCGCACCGCCGGAAGGCGTGCTAAACAAAAAGAGGAAAATCAACACCAGACCAATCAGAACCATACTCGCCCGTGCCGAATCCGACATCCGCCAAACCCCCTGCATGAATGGCTAAGTATTGGATACTCCTAATTTTTATGATTGGTCCGGTCCCGGTTAGAACTTAACGCAAATTATTCATGCCCACGTGGCTACATGAACCACTTTATATCCTTTTCTGTTCAATAAATCCACCAAATCTCCGCAATCTTTCCGATCCAGCCGCAATACCAGTTCGCCGCTTTTGTTTTCCCGGTTGAATAGAGCCATGGAGATGATATTGATTCCTTGTTCCTTAAGGATCTCGGTCACTTCGGCAACGACGCCGATCCGGTTCTCCAAGTCCAAGGTTAAGCGGGTTCCGGTTTCTTTCAAACCCATCAGATCGATAAATGCGTCAAAAATGTCGGATTCCGTAATAATCCCGACCAATTTCCCGTCTTTCACCACAGGCAAAGCCCCGATGCCCTTAGTACGCATCAATAGAGCCGCTTCCTCCAAGGTGGCTTCGGGCTCAATCGTGACAACCTCTCTCGTCATGGCTTCTTTCACCAACAGTTTGGATAAGACATAATTCAGCTCCCAAACGCTTAAGGTTGTCGCCGCCGACGGACTGACCTTCAGGAGGTCTTCCCGAGTGATAATTCCCACCACTTTGCCATCCCGGACCACGGGCAGACGGGCGAAATTGTGCTTCCGCATTAACTCCCCGGCTTCCAAAATCGGCGTGGTTTCCGTAATCGTTACCGGATTACGGGACATCCGTTCTTGTACAATCACCTTCATCCCTCCACATCATCATTTCTTCGGCTGATCTAAAGATTGGCTATTCCCTAATTATTATTTCGTCATGTCTCCTTTTTTTACCTAGAGGGAAAAATATTTCTTTTTTAAAATTTAAGGCTGCCCGTAAGAGCAGCCTTCATCCGTCCATTACTGATAATTTTTCACTTCGTCCAATATCTTTTGGATAAACGTATCCATACTTTGCACGCCCAAGTCTCCTTCTTTCCGGGAGCGGACCGCCACGGCTTTTGTCTGGACTTCTTTCTCCCCAACCACCAGCATATAGGGGATTTTTTGGAGTTGTGCCTCCCGAATCCGATAACCGATCTTCTCATTCCGAGCATCCACTTCCACCCGGAGGCCGGCTTCTTCCAGCCGCTTTTGAACCTCCTGGACATAAGGAAGTTGATCTTCGCTGATGGGCAGTAACTTCACCTGGACCGGCGCCAGCCACACGGGGAAGGCCCCGGCATAATGCTCCGTCAGGATAGCGATAAACCGTTCGATGCTGCCGAAAACCACCCGGTGAATCATGACCGGCCGATGTTTTTCGCCGTCCGGGCCGATATAGGTCAGATCGAAGCGCTCCGGCATTTGGAAATCCAATTGAATGGTACCGCATTGCCAGGTCCGCCCGATGGAATCTTCCAGATGGAAGTCGATTTTCGGCCCATAAAAGGCCCCGTCGCCTTCGTTGACTTTATAGGCCATCCCCCTGCTTTCCAAGGCATTCCGCAATGCTTCGGTGGCATTTTCCCACTGTTCATCGGTACCCATGGAATTTTCCGGCCGGGTAGAAAGCTCCACATGGTATTTGAAGCCGAATACCTTGTAGAAGTCGTCAATCAGGCTGATGACTCCCAAGACTTCATCTTTGATCTGGTCCGGTGTCATAAAAATGTGGGCATCATCCTGGGTGAAGCAACGGACCCGCATCAGGCCGTGTAAAGCGCCGGACAGTTCATGGCGGTGAACCAAACCCAATTCCGCCATCCGTTGCGGCAGATCCCGATAAGAATGGAGCCTGCGTTTATAGACCAACATCCCGCCAGGGCAGTTCATGGGTTTGATGGCGAAATTACCCTCGTCGATTTTGACAAAATACATATTTTCCTGATAGTGGTCCCAATGCCCCGACCGGTGCCACAAGTCCTCGTTGAGGATAATCGGCGTTTTAATCTCCTGATACCCCCGTTTTCTATGTTCCTGCCGCCAAAAATCCTCGAGAATATTGCGAAGGACCATTCCTTTCGGCATGAAGAACGGAAAACCGGGCCCCTCATCCAAAATATCGAATAAATCCAATTCTTTTCCCAATTTCCGATGATCCCGTTTTTTTGCTTCTTCCAGGCGCTGCAAATATTCGTCCAGCTCTTTCTTGCTGAAGAAGGCCGTCCCGTAAATCCGTTGCAGCATCTCCCGATTGGAATCCCCCCGCCAATACGCCCCTGCAACAGACATCAGCTTAAATGCTTTGAGCCGACCGGTGCTCGGCAAATGAGGACCACGGCACAGATCGACAAACTCTCCCTGCTGATAGAAGGAGATGGAACCGTCCTCCAAGCCCTCCACCAATTCTACTTTGTATTTTTCACCTTTCTGCCGGTAGTACTCCAAGGCTTCCTGTTTGCTCATATAAAACCGTTTAACCGCCAAATCTTCTTTGACGATCTTAGCCATCTCTGCTTCGATCTTCTCCAAGTCCTCCGGTTTCAGACTTTCCGGCAAATCGAAATCATAGTAAAACCCCGTATCGATGGCCGGCCCAATGGCCAATTTAGCCCCGGGAAACAACCGTAACACCGCCTGGGCCATTATATGTGAGGCTGTATGCCGGAGTATCTCCAAGGCTTCCGGATTTTCCGGCTTAATCAATTCCAAGGCAACCTCACCGGATAATGGAGCAGTCACATCCTTTAACTCACCGTTCACTTTAGCAGCAACGGCCTCTTTGGCCAGACGCGGGCTGATAGATTCGGCGATTTGCAAGGCCGTACTCCCGTCCGGATATTCTCGGACACTTTGATCCGGAAATGTTACTTTCATCGTTCTTCCTCCAATCCATATAACTAAAAAAACCGCCCCTTCAAAAAGGGGCGGTATCTACCGCGGTTCCACCCTTGTTGGCATTCATTGCGGAATGCCCGCTCGGATCGGCATTATCGCTGCCACACGCCGACTTATGCGGCTTAACCGCCTTCGCCGGAGCGTCCAAGGTGGTCTGATGTTGGATGCCATCCAACATCCATCCGTCACGTACTGGAGAGCTTTCAGCCAATGCCCTCCTCTCTTTTTCAGCCGTTAACGGTTCTTCCTTTTCATCCGCAAGAAATATTAATATTTGATTTAAATTAAATTATATAACGACTTATCCTTTACGTCAATCCGATTATTGCCCTAACCGACATTTTCATGGCCCCGTTAACGGAAAGCGCTCCGCCAGTCCGACCGTTTTTTCGCCTATCCGCTGGTAGACCGCAAACGAGTCCACCCGAAAGGAACCCTTGATTCTTTGCCGCAACATCTCAGCCGCCAGTTCCGGACCGACCGGGCCCCAAATATGCAGCGAACAATGGGGGAAAAACGGATTGACGATGGGCTCAAAGACGATGGATGAATCCGAAAGCCAGCGGTAGAACAGTTCGAAAGGTTCCCGGGGCAATACCTCAAAGACAAAAATATCGGTGCCGGGAAAACGGATAACCCGCCCCAGCCAGGCCTCAAAAGGCTTCAACCGCCGAGCAATACGGCCCAATTCATTTAAAACGGTTTCTCCGTCTTGGCCGAAGGCGATGGGGCCCACGCCCGACGAACCGGCCACCGTAATCTCCACCGGAATCTCATTGGCCAATACCGGATCAAATTTTTCCCGAAGGCGCTGAACCCGTTCTCCTACGTCGCCCCGGACCTCGAACACGATGGCCGAACCACCCAGTTCCAGACGATCTTTGTTCTCCTCCGACATCTTCCTTGACATCATTCCAACAACGCCCCCCAACGTCCAAGGATCCTCCCGTCCAAGCGGCTTTTTGCCTCAGAGACGAAGGCTTCCCATAAGTCTCTGTTGCCATTACGGAGGCAAAGTTTTTTATAGGCGGCTATGGCCCGTAATATTGGGTTCGCTTGGCGCCGCGGACTCCCGTCCACAGCCGCCAACAGGACAGCCGGATAGATGGGATATCCGAGAATTGCCGGTTCCTTCCAGTCAGCCAACACATCAACCATCCCGAACAGAGCATCTTTATCCGCCAGGACTTCCGGGAGAAAACCCATAAAATCCCGGTACCGTCCGGCATCCATCATGATTCGTCCAAGCAAAAGCCACGCTTTCCGTTGCCGGAGTTCACAGGCCAACCGCCGCAAATAGCCCTGAAAATCCTCGGGATAATCTTGCAGCAAATGCTTTAACCGTACATATTCTTCAAAATCGAGGGATTCCGTCAATTGGACATAGCTCAGTGCCGCAGCCTGTTTCAGTTCCAACCGTAACCGGTGCATCTCGATGAGACGGTCCCGAAACGGCCATCGTTCTTTCCCTCTGCACTCCGCCAGGCTCCTCTTGGCTAAACGATAGGCTTCCGCCGGGCGTTCCGCCGCCCAACGGTCGATTAACCACAACCGGCCTTCCCGCGACAACTGTAACCGTTCGGCAATCACCGGCAATTGGCCGTGCAAAGCGGGGAAAGCCTCCGACAGCTCATAACCGCGAATCCAATGAAGATAACCTTCTCGGCCGTTCAACGCCTCCAAAACCGGAGCAAGCCATCGGGGATTGGCTTCAAGATACTCCCGTAATACCGGGCGGATCGCTTCTCCCAATTCCCATAAGAACGTATCAAAATATCCGGAGATTAACCTTTGGAGAAACGGTTGAAGCCGCTCTGTCGGGAAAAAGCGGGGCAGCGCCCGCTGCAATTGCAATTGTTGCAAAAGCAACTCCTTGAGTCCGGGGTCCAATGAATCCCGATAGGCGGCCACTAATGCCTCCCACACTTCTTTTAACGGAGTAAGGACCCCGGGTTCACCCTTCGCTATCTCCCCCTCCAACAATGGGACAAGCCCCTGAAGGCGTTCCCAAAGGTTCTCCACATCCCCCATTTTTAACTGAGGGTATTTAAACAGGCTGCGGACGATATTCAAAATAACCCGGTTGGATGCAAAACCGTGCTCGGATTGCCCCTGGCAAACATCGAGAAAACGAAAAGGGCCCTTGGCCACCAGTTCGTGCATCACCCGTTCCCGCATGACGGTATCATCCACAACCTGCCGGTACAAGCCGTCTAACACTTCAAACATCGCCGGGTTGTTCAGCCAGGCATATGCCAAAGCAGCCAAATGTTTACAAAAATCAGGATAGGGACAGTTGCACTCCCATAAAGCCTTGCCTTCCTCCAAGCGAAGCACGGCTTCATAAATACCGCTCCCACCCTGAAATTTTCCGGCCAACACATTTTCAAAACGGCACGCTTTCAACAAATGTCCCTCGTGATAACAGGCTTGTCCCCGCTCTAAAATCCGGGACGGGCACCAGCGTTCCAAATCCGCTTGGGAAAAATCAGCCCAATTCATCTTACGCTCCCAACAAGTTTCCACATTATTCACAAGTTATCCACAAGAAAGAATGCCTATTTACCGAATATTTCTGAATTTTTCACAAATTCCACAATTTATCCACAAATTAACCTGTATATAACCGTCCTTTTCATCTCAATGGTTTGCCGAAACGGGCCAAAGTTATCCACAGCCTACAGTTTTAAATTGGGGTCAGCTGTGATCCCGAGAGGGCTTTTCCCCCGGGAACGATAGTTAAAATACCCAGCGGCAGCGATCATCGCAGCATTGTCGGTACAAAGCCGCGGACTCGGATAATACAGCGGCAATCCCTCCCTACGGGTAAGCTCCCCACAACGCTCCCGTAACAGCGAATTGGAGGCTACACCGCCCGATAGCAACACAGCCCGAACCGGATACGCCCGGACAGCTTTTTCCAACTGACGGACCAACTGGTTTACAAGATTCGCCTGAAAACTGGCTGCGACCCTGGGCACGTCCACCTCTTTCCCGGCCTGCTTCTGCCGGTGAATCCAGTTGATTACCGCTGTCTTCAGCCCGCTGAAGGAAAAATGATACGATTCCGGATCGGATAAGGTTTTCACCTGCGGAAAATCGATATCCGGCACCCCTTCTCTGGCCAACCGGTCGATGATCGGGCCCCCGGGATACCCCAAACCCAACACGCGGGCTACCTTGTCAAAAGCTTCCCCGGCCGCATCATCCAAGGTTCGTCCTAAAATCCGATACTCTCCCCATTCTTTAATATAAAGCAAATCTGTATGCCCTCCGGAAACGGTCAGGCACAGCAAAGGCGGCTGGATTTCCGGGTGCTCCAGTAAATTCGCATAGATATGGCCTTCAATATGGTTTACGCCCACCAGAGGCAGCCCTCGGGAAAGAGCCAACCCTTTGGCAAAGGAGAGCCCGACCAGCAGACTCCCTACCAGGCCGGGCCCATATGTCACCGCCACCAAATCCACGTGATCCAACGTAATACCCGCTTCCTTCAAGGCCCGCCGGTACAGCGGCACCAGACTTTCCAAATGACAGCGGGCTGCCAGTTCCGGTACCACTCCGCCGAACTTGGCATGCTCATCAAGCTGTGAGGATATAAGATTGCTCAAAACTTGCGTGCCGTTGGCGACCACCGCCACGGATGTATCGTCGCATGATGATTCGATTCCTAATGTAATAAAGTCTTTCATCGCCCAATCCATTCATTCAAATGTAACGTTTATTTACGCTGCCAAGGAGGTATCTCCGGCAATAACCGCTCAAACTCCCGGATTAAACCCGCTTCATAGGCTCCGTGGTATTCTCCGTTAAAAAACTTGTCCGATGCTTCTTCGTAAAAACGTTGCCAAGACTCTTCCTCACGGCCGGGATTAATCGGATAGAACAAAACCCCTGCCATTTTGGCGGCCTGCAAATCTCCCAAGGCATCGCCCACCAATAAAATTCGGTCCGGCGGGTATTTCCCGACAGCAGCCAGTTTTAAATGGTCGACTTTGCTGCCGTATTCCTGCCCGGCAATAACCCGGACATATTTGACCAAGTCATGTTCTTCCCATTCCCGTTCCAGAGCTTCGGCAGGAGTCTGAGACACACAGATCACGTCCGCCTGCGGATACACCTTCTCCAAGCTTTCGCGCACGAAAGGAAACGGCGGGATTCCGTGAACCAGTTCCGCAATGGCCTGATTGACGGCAAGGCTCCACGCCAATGTTCGTTTCAATACCGGGTCACCGGTTTGACGAACGGTCTCTTCCAAAGAAGCATTACCCAAAGGGACACCGGAATCGACCCAACGGCGCAAAGGCTCCAGATCCGGAAGTTTAAAACCCCGGGCTTTCACTTCCTCCCTCTCCGCCAACAATTCAAATACTTTGAGCAGGGCGGTAAACCGGTTGGACCCCCGCCATTTGGAATGGAGATTGACAAACTCCACGGTCTCCCGGACATATTTTGCAATAGGCTGCAGGCCCCAGCATCTAATATTCACCGGACAAAAGCATTCTTTCTGCTTGATGTCCATTGTGTCGAAGATGCAACCGTCCGAATCGAAACCTATAAAAAAAGGATGCTCCGGTTGGAGCGCTTTAAGAACATCTGGGGAATATTCCATCGCCATCTCCCGCTGGTATGATTATTGGAACTTGGCTTTATCAGCCCACAAGCCGATGGCCGGATTGCTGATGAAGAAGATTTCTTCTCCGTCGGAAAGCGTATTAAACCCGTCTTTTAACTTGGCGGGATCATATTTCCGATAGGCTTCCTCAAGAGGCATATAGTTGAAATTGACACCCTCCACTTCCTCGCGGGTCAGGTTTTCAACCGCATAGGTAATCTTAAACCGTCCGTCCGAAGAACCGTGGATCAAATGGGCCGCTGCCGACAGGTTCTCCTGAAGGTCCTGGTTTTGTTTGTAATACTCCAAAATCTTCATCTTTCCGACATACCCGTATTTCCGGATCAACCGGTCAATCCCCTCATCTTCTCCGAACTTTCTCACACCGGGAGCCAAAACAATGAGTTCGCCGTCGTCGGCAATGGCCATCCGGGTACGGTAAACCGACTTATTTCCCAGCCAGGTGCTTTTAAATTCTCTCTCGTCCAGATAAACCACGACTTTTTTCAAAGGTTTATCCAAGAACGTCAAGTTCTTTTGCTGGCTCAATTTAACCGCTTCTTCAAAAAGACGGTACTCCCGACCGATAAACAAACCTTCCAGATTGACCTCTCCGGTTTTCACGGTAGTGACGGTCATGACATAAATCAACGGAATATCCTGCAAATAATGTTCTTCCGCATAATTGAAGACTTTACGGACCGGGGTATCCGCCCGCCCCATAATCTGTTCCATGCCGTATACTGCGCCTAAGAAGTGGGATTTATTGATGGTGTCTTTGCCGCCGCATCCGACAAAGATATTTTTATTATAATTAGCCATCCCGATCACTTCATGAGGCACGATCTGACCGACAGAAATGATCAGATCATAGGATTTATCCAACAACCGCTTGTTCACTTCCACATTGATGCTGTAGTCCAGCAGACCCCCGGAAACCTCACGCACATAGTCTCCCGGAACCTCTCCGACTTTAACGACATCATTCCGCCAATTGTGGACCACAATCGACTCATACGGAACCTCAGGCCCGAAAAACTCCAAACATTCTTCCCGGGTCATCGGATCATGCGTGCCCAAAGCCGGCATAATATCCACCTGACAGGAAGGGGTTAAAAGCTTGTAGTACATGGCCGTAATCCGGCCGGCATAAGAGTGCATCCGAGTGAAGTCCGGCGGCAATATTAACACCTTTTTTAGCGTCTCTCGTCTTCCCTCCAAGGATGCTTCCAACATCTCCATCACTTCATTATCCGGAATTCCCTGTCCTTTGCCCAGCTTGGTTAATGAAACCATTCTTTTTCCTCCTTTGCATGATCGAATCTTTTCTGCCGGTAACCACAGTTCGCTGACAAACAGGCGCCACGCCGCCATTTACCAAAACTCAGTTCTAACTTATCATAACCCTTATGGATTGTCAATTTGCAGGAATTCTCCGCTTCCTTCATTATTTACGCTTTGCACCGTTTCTAATCTGCCGCCGTCCATAATAAAAAATTGAGGCAAATCTTTTGCCTCAATTCACGGGGTTAAAACGCATAAACCTCTTCGGCGCAGAGCAATTTCACTCCGGCTTTCTGGAGCAATTCGACAGCCCGGTCGATATCCTCCACCCGGAAGACCACCACGGCATCGGCATCGGTACGGCCGACAAAGGCGTACATATACTCGATATTTATCTTGATATCCTCCAGCACTTTGAGGACTGCCGCCAAGCCGCCGGGTTTATCGCTCATTTGGACGGCGATCACATCTGTCTCGCTCACCGTAAAATCATTTTCCTTCAAGACCTGGCTGGCCTTGTCGGGCTGATCGACGATCAACCGTAAAATGCCAAAATCCGTCGTATCTGCGATGGAGAGGGCCCGAATGTTAATCTGATGATCCCCTAAGACCTTCGTCACAGTGGCTAAACGGCCCGATTTATTTTCAAGAAAAACGGATAACTGTTTAACTTTCATTCCGCTTCCTCCCATCTATTTCCTTATGTAATTAATGATTCCGTACGGGCTTTCGAAAATCCTGCTTTCTTTGGACAACATCCAACAATTTATGATTGCTTGTAGACATCACGGCGATCGATGATCCGTTTGGCCTTTCCTTCGCTGCGGGCGATGGTCTTCGGCTCCACCAGTTTCACTTTGGCCGAAATTCCCAGAGTGCTTTGGATTTCGCGCCGGATATAGCTTTCAAGCTGCTCCAGTTTGCGAACTTCGTCCGAGAAAAGCCGTTCGGAAACTTCCACCCAAATCTCCAAATCGTCCAGGTTGCCTTCCCGGTCGACGATTAATTGATAATGGGGTTCGGTCTCGCCGATTTCCAAAAGCACGCTTTCAATCTGGGACGGGAATACATTGACGCCGCGGATGATGAGCATGTCATCGGTCCGGCCCATCACCCGGTGCATCCGGGCATGCGTCCGTCCGCAAGCACAAGGTTCATGGGTGATAATGCTGATATCCCGGGTCCGGTAACGGATGAGAGGCAGCGCTTCCTTGGTAATGCAGGTGAATACCAACTCCCCTTTTTCGCCGTCCGGCAGTACCTCTCCGGTATTCGGATCGATCACTTCCACCAAGAAATGGTCTTCCCAAACATGGAGGCCGTCCTGCTGCATACACTCGCTGGATACGCCCGGCCCGATAATCTCGCTCAAGCCGTAAATGTCAAACGCTTTAATGTTCCATTTGGCCTCAATCTCTTTCCGCATGTTGTTGGACCACGGCTCGGCGCCGAAAAAGCCGACCCGCAGCTTCAAATCGGACAACTGGATCCCGGCTTCAGGCGCCGTTTCCGCCATATACAGCGCATAAGAAGGCGTACAGGCCAATACGGTCGTCCCAAAATCCGCCATAATTTGCAACTGGCGTTTGGTGTTCCCTCCGGAAATCGGGACCACCGTCGCCCCTATCTTCTCCGCACCGTAATGGGCTCCCAGGCCGCCCGTAAACAAACCGTACCCATAGGCTACCTGAATAATGTCTTTATGGGTGACTCCACCGCACCCGAAAGTCCGAGCCATCAATTCAGCCCAAATATTAATATCGTGCCGGGTATAACCGACCACGGTCATCTTCCCGGTCGTTCCGGACGAAGCATGGATCCGAACCACCTCATCCTGAGGCACGGCAAACAGATTAAACGGATAATTATCCCGTAAATCCTGCTTTGTGGTAAACGGCAGCCGAGCCAAGTCAGCCACGCTTTGAATGTGTTCCGGCTTGATCCCCGCCTCATCGAACTTCTTCTTATAAAACGGAACATTATGATAAACCCGCTCTACCGTATTTTTCAGCCGTTGGCTTTGTAATTTTTGCAATTCACTCCGAGACATCAGTTCCATTTCCGGATTCCACATGGTTTTTTCCTCCTTCATTCAGTTTGGTTGCAGATTGATTCCGCCTTTTTTCGTTATAATCTTGGCTAAAGAAGTCATCCGCCCCCCTTCAATAAAAAAACCTTTCGCCTCGTATGAGACGAAAGGTGACTTCCGTGGTACCACTCAAATTGACCTTACGGTCCACTTTCAACCGCGACCTGCGGACAAACCCGACAGGTGATGGCTGCTCCCCGGATAACGGTGGGAGAATCCGGCCTTACCTAATGCCGTCGTCGGACGGGTTCAGCAGGCAACTCCGAGGCGAACTTCCAAACAACTCCGTAAACCCGCTTTCACCGTCCCGGGCTCGCTGTCATTACTTCGTTGAATGTACTTTTCCTCTTCAACGTTATTGGCGTACTGTTAATTTCTTGTATTATATCATACAAATTTTCAGCCGGTCAATCCCCCGCATGCCTTTCCGGCGGCCAAAGTTCCATAGTCCTTCCTTCACGGATGGCAGAAGCCAGATTATTGAAAACCCGCCGGTCGGATCGGGATAATTTCCGGATAAGCTCCTTCATCTCCGCACGTTTCGTGTGGCCGTCTATCGGACACGGGCTGGGCAACGGCTGATAATTAATGAGGGACAACGCTTTTCGAATCTCATATTCCCGGACATAAACCAAAGGCCGTATCACTCTCAGTCCGGAACGGGAAAGATCCGTCCGGGGTAAAAAAGTTTTGATCTGCCCGGAATAGATGATGCTCATCAAAAAAGTTTCCACCGCATCGTCTTGATGGTGGGCCAACGCCACCACGTTATACCCGTTCTCTTTGGCAAAACGATTCATCGCTCCCCGCCGCAAGAAAGAACAGGTGGCACACGGCGGTTCAGGATTATCATCGCTGAACGCATATTTGGCGATCTCCGTTTTTACCGTATATAACGGGACTTCCAGCCGCTCGGCATACTGCCGGAGAGGCATTTCGTCCATCGGGCGTTCAAAACCCATATCCAAAGTAAGCGCCGCCAATTCAAAAGGGATAATCCGATGTTTCCGAAAGATGGCCAAGGCATACAGTAAAAATGCACTGTCTTTGCCCCCGGAAAAACCAACCAACACCCGATCTCCGGGATGAATTAAATCAAATTCCCGAATCGCCCGCAATATTTTCCGGTTCAACGTCCGGGGCAAACTCATCCGATGATTTGTCATGATCTCTTTAACCGCTTTCTGAAATGCTATCTGTAAATATCAAACGATCCAATGAAACGATTTTAACTCATTATAGCATATTTTATATCAAAAAATAATAAACCGGTCCGCTGACCGGCTTTACTTTTTCACTTTTTGAAACTTAAACCTTTCATACGACATTACATGGAACGGCTGCCGACAATTAAATTATGCTTAATGCTGGTTAAGCCGATATCCTCCAATATTCTTCCAGTCCCCAACGCCACACAGGACAAAGGATCTTCGGCCAGATGAATGGGAATCCCCGTCTCTTCCGCCAACAAACGCGTAAAACCGTGAAGCAACGACCCGCCGCCGGTCAATACTATGCCTTTGTCCACAATGTCAGAAGCCAGTTCCGGAGGTGTTCTTTCAAGGACTGACTTAATCCCGTCCACAATCGTGGTAATCGGTTCCGATAAGGCCTGGAAAGTATCCAGCGACGTAAACTTGATGGTCCGCGGCAAACCGGTCACCAAATCCCTGCCCCGAATCTCCATGGATTTTCCCTCTCCGTCCGGATAGGCAGACCCGATCTGAATTTTAATGTCTTCCGCAGTCCGTTCGCCGACCATCATATTGTACATTTTTTTGATATACCGAATGATCGCTTCGTCAAACTTGTCTCCACCCACACGAAGCGACTCGCTGACGACGATCCCGCCCAAGGAAATAATGGCGATATCCGTGGTTCCGCCGCCGATATCCACCACCATATTGCCGCTGGCTTCGGTGATATTAAGCCCGGCACCGATAGCGGCAGCCATGGGCTCTTCCACCAAATAGGTTTTCTTCGCTCCGGCCTGCATCGCCGCTTCCAAAACCGCCCTCTTTTCCACGCTGGTTACACCGGATGGGACGCAAACCACGATTTGCGGCCGGAACAAACGGGGTTTCGGAGATACTTTCTCGATGAAATATTTCAGCATAATTTCAGTCACGTCATAATCGGCAATGACTCCGTCCTTCAAAGGACGTACCGCAACAATATTGCCGGGAGTACGCCCGATCATCTGACGCGCTTCTTCTCCGACGGCCAATACTTTATTGCTGTCTTTCTGAAGAGCGACAACGGAGGGCTCGCGAATCACAATGCCTTTGTTTTTCACATATACAAGCACGCTCGCCGTACCAAGATCGATCCCGATATCGGTCACAAAATTATGCCAATTCAAGCCTCCGCCCCCCTGACAAACCCATAATTTTCCTTGCCCTAACTATTTTTCTATGCCTTTTTTGAATATCCTCCTTTTTGGGTATGAAATCCTTTCTTGATTTGATATTTTTTTCGGGTTGCTTCTCCGCCACGGATGTGGCGTTCCGCTTTGTTGATCTCCAACACCCTTTTGACCAGCTCCGCCAGATCCCGGTTAAGATCCGGCAGTCGCTCGGTAACATCCTTATGAACCGTACTTTTGCTCACGCCAAAATGTTTGGCGGCTTGCCTTACCGTGGCATTATGATCGGCTATGAAATGGCTCAAGTCCAACACGCGTTTTTGAATATAATCCTTCATCCCCCCGCCCCCCGGTTTTTTTATTACATATATATGGTTTGGGCAGGGGAATTATGTTTGTTATCACAACCGCCGGATACAGCCGGTATCCGGATTACTCCACTAAGACAGACCCTCCCGAAATCCATTCTTCAGGATTTACCGGTTGATTATCGCGATAGATGGCAAAATGAATGCAGGGCTCTTCGGAATTACAGCCTGAAACGCCGCTTGTCCCAAGCACAAAGCCGCGCGCCACTCTATCGCCTTCCCGAATCATCACTCGGGATAAATTGGAATAAAGGCTGACCCATCCGTTGCCGTGATCGATACGTACACTGAAACTGCCGTCAACTAACTCTTCGACTTTGACCGCCGTTCCGTCGGCCGCAGCCGCTACTTTGCTTCCGGGCGGCGCCGCAATATCCACCCCGGCATGGAGTTTCCACGAACCGCCCGAATTCACCCATTCAAAGGGTTTAATAACCTCGCCGGCCAGAGGACTCCGGAATTCTTTCGGATCAAACCTAAATTCCTGGACTTCATCTTGGGATTGCATTTTACGCAAATCGTTTTTTAATGCGTCGATTTCTTTCTTTAATGCCTCGATACTTTCAACCCCAGTTGGCTGGTTAACATCCGGCCGCCATTCTTTCAGACGTTCATAACCCCGGGCAGGCCCAAAAAGATAAAACCCCAAGGTAAAAGAGAGAATATATGCAATCCAATACTTCCCTTTCAGCAACGGGGACGTTGCCTTCCACATCCGGGCGGCTGTTTTTTTAACACCCAGCCATCGTTTTTGCATGCCGACTTTCATATTTAACCAGACTCGACGCGATCTTTTTTTCATATGATCACCCCGAGTCTAGTCTTTACCGTTTCAGGAAATTTTATCCGTAATTAGTATTTAATTTTACGGAACCCAATCCCTTGATAATAATGGGCCAATATTTGCTGATATTTCCATCCCCGTTTGGCCAAACCGTCGGCTCCGTATTGACACATGCCAACGCCATGCCCATAACCGGTCACTTCCATCCGCAGTCCAGCCGGAGTTTTTTCAAGCCGGACCGCATTAGAATTCAATTGAAACACTTTGCGAAACTCCTGGCCGTCAATGTACCGGGAACCGCAGGCCAAACGAAGCACCCGGCCGCTTTGGGTCATTTCCGCAATTTTAAGGGTGCGGGCCTCCGCCACTGAAATTCGCAGCCGTCTGGCCACATCATCCCATCTGAAGAAAAGTTGTTGCTTGTACCGGGGGGAATGGCTGTCCACCCCGCATGGAACCCGCTGCAAATAAGGAACGTCATGTTTCCATACATTAACGGCAGCCTCGGTTCCTACACCGCAGGTGGAATGAAATACCGCATCAATCGGTTTCCCGTTATAGACCATGACGATACCCCGAGTCTCCGCCACCGCCCGCCTTATTTTCCGGTAAAACGAGCCATACTCCCAATAGTTCCACTTGGTACGAAGTTGTTTCGGACTGAGCCAGGCCTGGCTTTCATTGGGGTCATCGGAAAAGTCGGCATCCTGATGATACCTGCTCCCCCTTCCCCCGAACCGTTTCATCCGGCCCAGCGCCACCGTCCGTGCAGCCACAGCCTGAGCCTTTAGGGCTTCCAGCTCAAAACGGGCCGGCATTTCGGCAGCCAAAACCCCCACCAGATAATCCTCCAGATTCAGCCGGTACATTTTTCGCTCGGTTTGGGATACCAAAACCACAGGCAGCGTCCTCGCCGCTCCCGCCCCTTCATTCAGGTGCCGGAACCATACGACGGGAGCCAATCCCATCAGCATGAACAAAAGCATATAAACCATGGGTTTGACAGACAGTATGATCCCCTCCTCGCCTCTGATCACCATATGCTTAAAAAATGAAAAAAATTCTCCGGAAACTCCGGAGAACCGGCGAACTATGGTAAAATAAAGTCATCATCCAGTATACAGGGAGTGATACGGTGAAGTCCGGACAATACCACATATCCCTCAATACGACCGAGACGTTAAACTTCAGACAAATTCCCCAGTGGTTGACGGATTGCGCCCATATTCTCCTGAACCATGGTTACCAAGCTTATTTGGTGGGGGGTGCGGTCCGGGACCTGTTACTCGGCATATCCCCCCACGACTGGGATCTCACCACCGATGCCCTGCCGGACACCGTGGAGACCCTTTTCCCCAAAACCTATCCCACGGGAAAACAATTCGGCACCATCACCGTCTGCCACCAAGACCATGCTGTGGAGATTACCACGATGCGTCAAGATATGGCGTACAGCGACGGTCGGCGTCCGGACCATATCCTGTTTTCCCGCGATATTTTAACCGATTTATCCCGGCGGGACTTTACCATCAACGCCATGGCCTACGACTTCCGCTCCCAACGCCTCGTCGACCCTTATAACGGCCGACGGGATCTTTACCGTCGTCGGCTTCAAACCGTCGGAGAGCCGGAGAAGCGCTTTGCAGAAGACGGACTGCGGATGTTCCGTTTCTTCCGTTTTTTAGCCACCATGGATCTCCGCCCCGATGCCAAAACCCTCCGGGCAGTCCGTCCGGAATGGGCTCAGAGGCTTAGCGCTGAACGGATCCGTGACGAGTTAAGCAAACTGTTGGTCGGACCCCATGTCCGGTCCGCATTGGATCTGTTGGAAAAATCCGGCTTGCTCACCCAAGTCATCCCGGAACTTAACGTCCGGCAGTTTAGACAGAGTACACTCTATCCCAATCTGTGGCACCATCTTTTAGAGACCGTCGCCGCCATCCAGCCCCGTTTGGAGCTTCGTTGGGCCGCTTTACTCCATGATGTGGCGAAACCTCTGGTCTATCAACGGAATGAAACCGGAGTTCACTATTATTATCATGAACGTCTGGGAGCCGAACTGAGCCGGAAAATCCTCAGCCGTTTGCGTTACTCCAAAGCCTTCATCCATACGGTCAGCCATTTGATCGAATGGCATATGTTTCAATTACCGCCCCATGCCGGTGACGCTGCCGTTCGTCGTCTGATCCACAATGTCGGAGCCGAAACCGTCCCCGATCTGCTGGAACTAAGGCGGGCGGATATCGTCGGTACCGGCCATATTACCCGGCAAACCTGGCAAGCCTGGAACGAACTCTATGAACGCATCATGCTGTTGAGACCCGAAGCCTTATCCCAAGGCGCAAAAAAACTGGCCATCAAAGGCCAGGATTTGATCGAAGCCTTTCAATTAGCGCCAGGGCCCCTCATCGGAAAGATCCTGTCATACTTAACCGATATTGTGCTGGAAAATCCGGAATACAATGAGAAAAACCGCCTGCTACATCATGCACGGAATTACCTCGAAAAAACGCAGAACTTTAATCCTCCAGCTTCACATAGTCCGCAGGATTCGGCTGGCACGGATCGATCTGATTGATGACGCGTTTCACGCCATTAATGCTCCCGGCGATATTCACGGCTTCCAGAGCCACTTCCCCGGGAGTATTACCGGTCAGAGTAACCACACCGTCTTCCACTCTCACCCGGATTCGGCCGGGGATAGTTTCCAGTTTATCGGTTAACGCCGATTGAATTTGATTGGTCAAGGTCACATCATCAACAGTTTCCGCCATCTTCAATAAACTGCTGACTTCCCGGACGCCCCGGGCTTTGGCCGCCGTTTCCAGCGCTTCCTCCGCCTCATTATAGTTAGATACGCTGCCGACCAGCTGCACTTCGCCACCGACTACCCGGACGCCTACCGAATCAGGCACCTCCGGATTGGCCCGCAATTCCTCGCTGACTTCAAACGCCACATCCTCGTCGTCAATGCCACCGTCCGTGCAAACGGTAATATCGTTTTCGACTTTCTTAACCTCGGGAAAACTACTAATCAACTGTTCTGCACGGATTTTTTCTTCCAAAACGTCCACAATGCCCTGAACTTGGACCACGCCGTCCTGATAAACCCTGACTTTCAGGTCATAGGCGCCTAAACCTTGATCCTCCTGCAGTTTATGATGGATTTGTTCGGAAAGCATTTCGTGATTATCCGTCAACCCCTTCTCCTCCTTTGTCTTAGTTTTGAACGTTCACCCCCCAATTATGAGATTTTTTAAAAGAAAAAAGAGGCTTTGACAGCCTCTTGTAAAATTTTTCACTTTCATCCATTCAGTTTAACCGTTCTTCTTCACGAACTCCTTCATGAACTCCGCCAGGGCCTTACAACCTTCCACCGGCATGGCATTGTAAATCGAAGCCCGGATTCCGCCGACGGACCGATGGCCTTTCAATCCCACCAACCCGTTTTTGGCGCCTTCCGCCACAAAAGTCGCTTCCAATTCCTCGCTGGGTAGACGGAAGGTAACATTCATCAATGAACGGTATTCCTTTTGGGCATGGCCTTTATAAAATTCAGGATATTGGTCCAACACATCATAAATATACTTGGCTTTCTCCTGGTTCCGGCGTTCCATCGCGGCCAAACCGCCGTTTTTCTTAATCCATTTCAATACCAGGTTGACCATGTAGATGGCGTAAACCGGCGGCGTATTGTAAAGCGAATCATTCTCCACAAATGTCTTATATTGCATAATCACCGGCAAATCCGTATTGGCTTTCTCCAAAAGGCCCGGATCGATAATGACAACGGTAACGCCGGCCGGGCCGAGATTTTTCTGGGCACCGGCATATATCAAGGAAAATTGGCTGACGTCAAAGCGGCGGGACATGATATCACTGGACATATCCGCAACCAGCGGCACACCGCCAAAAGACGGCAACTCCTGCCATTGGGTCCCGTAAATCGTATTGTTGGACGTCAAGTGGACATATACCGGAGAAGCGCTGAGTTTAATTTCTTCCTTCGCCGGCAGCCGGTCAAAATTGCTTCCTTTGGTGCTGGCCGCGATATTTGCCTTCCCGATTTTGGCCGCTTCCTCGTAAGCCTTCTTTGCAAAGCTGCCGGTAACAATATAATCAGCCTCCGTGCCCGGTTTCAAAAAGTTCATCGGTACCAACGCAAACTGGGTGCTGGCTCCGCCGCCCATAAACAATACCCGGTAATGGTCAGGCATATCAAGAAGTTCTTTCATCAGACTTTCCGTCTCATTTTGGATCGCTTCATAATCCTTGCCCCGATGGCTCATCTCCAACAAGGACATTCCCTTATGATTAAAATCCAAAAAGCTCTGGCTGGCCTCTTCCAACACTTCATACGGCAATGTCGCCGGCCCGGGATAAAAATTGTAAACCCGTTCTCCCATTTCCGAATCCTCCTCCAAATCTGTGGCGATCTTTTGGGTTCATTATATCTTTTTACAATCTTTTCTTCAAGCAATCCTTGTCAATTCCTCCATGGAGATGACAGTGTAACCATTTGTTCACTAAACCGTAACCCAAATGGAGTTTATTTTAACCCTTACTTTTTTTATACTACAATTAAGGAATTACTAAAGGCATCAACTCACTTTTTCATTTAAAATTCCTTCCCTTCTAACCACTTTTCCTTTCCAACCGGCCGCTGTCAGCGGCTGTTTTTTTATGTTCATCTCCGCTTTACCGAAATAAAAGAATCCCGGGTTCATTCCGGGATTTTTCATCTTCTTCCGCTACCCATCAGCCGCCCAAATATGCTTTTCGCACGGCTTCACTGGCAGCCAGCTCTTTGGCATCTCCGGATAAAACGATTTTACCGGTCTCCAATACATAGGCTCGGTTGGCAATGGCCAGCGCCATATTGGCGTTTTGTTCCACCAGCAAAATTGTAGTACCGGTTCGGTTAATCTCCTGAATAATGGCAAAGATCTCTTTAACCAGCAACGGTGCCAAGCCCATGGACGGCTCATCCAACAACATCAGCCTGGGCCGGGACATCAGCGTCCGAGCCATCGCCAGCATCTGTTGTTCTCCACCGCTCAAGGTCCCGGCCACTTGACGATACCGTTCCTTTAAACGGGGAAACTTGGAGAAAATCATTTCATAATCTTGTTTGATGCCCTGTTTGTCACGGCGGATATAAGCGCCCATCTCCAAGTTTTCCATAACCGTCAAATTAGCGAAAATCCGGCGGCCTTCCGGAACCTGGGCCAACCCCATTTCCACGATTTTATTGGCCGGCACGCCTTTTAACGATTGGCCTAAAAACTCAATCTCTCCCGAATGAATCGGAATCAATCCCGAAATACTGTGCATCGTCGTGGTTTTCCCGGCACCGTTGGCTCCGATTAACGTGACGATTTCTCCCTCATTCACCTCAAAACTACAGTCGTGCAGCGCATGGATGTTTCCATAATAAACATTAAGTCCCCGAACTTTAAGCATGAAGATCGACCCCCTCTCCAAGATATGCCTTCATTACCAGGGGATCTTTACTGACTTGATCCGGCGTACCTTCAGCAATGGTCTGACCGTAGTCCAATACGATAATCCGCTCGCAAATACCCATGACCAAATTCATATCATGTTCAATCAGCAAAATCGTCAGGTTGAATTTCTCCCGGATAAAACGGATCAGTTTCATCAAGTCTTGGGTCTCTTGGGGATTCATCCCCGCAGCCGGCTCATCCAACAGCAATAATTTAGGTCCGGTTGCCAGGGCCCGGGCAATCTCTAACTTCCGTTGTTCGCCATAAGGCAGGTTTTTAGCCAGTTCTGCCTGTTTATGTTCTAAATTAAAGATCTCCAACAGTGCGACGGCCTTCCGGGTAATCTCGGCTTCTTCCTTAAAAAAGGCCGGCGTCCGGAAAACGGCGTCCGCCGATTTATATTTCACATTAAAATGGTAAGCGATGCGGATGTTATCCAACACCGTCAAATCTTTAAACAGACGAATATTTTGGAAGGTCCTGGCCATCCCCATTTGTGTAATTTGAAAGGGTTTCATATGGGTAATGTTTTGTACCTTGCCGTTTTTGTCAGTAAACTCTATCTCTCCGCTGGTCGGGTGATACACTCCGGTAAGCATGTTAAACACAGTGGTTTTCCCGGCGCCGTTTGGCCCGATGAGCCCCAGCAGTTCCCCTTCCTCAAGTGTCATATTGAAATTTGAAACCGCCTTCAATCCGCCAAACAGAATGGAAATATCTTTCGCCCGTAATACTGTCATTGCCGTTCACCTGCCTTATCAACCTTCGATTGGGTTCTATCCGATTTAAACAGCCGTTGCCACAATGCCAAAATCGATATTTCCCGGTTGCCCATCAGTCCGCTGGGACGGAATAACATAATGAAAATCAGCAACAATGGGTAGATCACCAAGCGGTAATCCCGTAAAAACCGCAAGAATTCCTGCAAGTAAGTGAGGACGAATCCGGCAATAACCGTTCCGGTAATGCTTCCCATACCGCCCAAAACCACAATAACCAAGAAATCAACGGATTTCAGGAAATTAAACATGGTCGGATTGAGATATCCGAAGAACGGGGCATACAAACCACCGCCGACTCCGGCGATAAAAGCCGAAATGGTAAAGGCATACATTTTATAATAAAACACGTTGATTCCCATGGAATTGGCAGCGATCTCATCTTCCCGCACCGAAAGTACTGCCCGACCGTAAGAAGACTTAATCAAATTACTCATCAAAATGATGGTGATAATCATCACGGAGAAAACCCAGAGCATGGAAAGAGCCGGCGCGAGTAATATATCCTCCGTAAATGAAGGAATCCCTTTCAAGCCGGCTGCCCCTCCCGTAATTTGTTCCAGATTGATCATGATCACGCGGATAATCTCTCCAAACCCCAGAGTGACAATGGCCAAATAGTCTCCGCGAAGCCGCAAAGTCGGAAAACCGATGATCAAACCAAAGACGGCTGTCACCAAACCGCTGGTCAGAATGGCCAAAAGCATCGGGAAATTGAATTTCATGATACATACCGCTGTGGTATATGCGCCGACCGCCATAAAACCGGCATGCCCCAGCGCCAATTGGCCGGTAAATCCGGAAATTAAATTTAAGCTGAGAGCCACAATAACATTAATGCCTGCCAACGTTAAAATTTGGGCGGTATATTCATCGATCACTCCAATGTATACCAACGCCGCCAAGATACCGGTGAATACAACGGCAATCGCCGCAAGCGTCAATCCATTTGCAATATTCTTCTTCATGCAATTACACCTTCTCACTGACATTTTTACCGAGAATACCCGAAGGCTTAACCACCAATATCAAAATGAGAATTCCGAAAGCGATGGCATCCGCCAATTGTGAAGAGATAAATCCTTTCGTCAACGTTTCGGCAATCCCCATGATAAATCCGCCCAACATGGCGCCGGGAATGCTGCCGATACCCCCAAGCACTGCAGCGACAAACGCTTTTAACCCGGGAATAATCCCCATATACGGTTCAACCTGGGGATAAGCGCTGGCAAAAAGAATTCCTGCCGCCGCAGCCAAAGCCGAACCTAAAGCAAAAGTAAACGAAATGATCCAATCCACATTGATTCCCATTAAATAGGCTGCCGGACGGTCAAAAGAAACCGCCCGCATGGCTTTTCCAAGTTTGGTATGATTCACGATATAAGTCAATAAAAACATTAAAGCGATGGATACCACAAAAACGATGATTTGAATCTGGCTGATATTGACATCGCCAATAGGAAAGTTCACCGTTTTAAACGTGGGAAACTCTTTAGGGTTGGGGCCGATCACCTTGACCACCCGGGCCCCGTTTTCAATAAAAATCGATACCCCGATGGCCGTGATCAACGCATTGATCCGCGGCGCATTCCGCAACGGTTTATAACAGGTCTTTTCAATGACGATACCGACCACCGCGCAAACGATCATCCCTACCAATAATGCCAAGACAAACGTCAGCGGGGTGACGCCATATGCTGCCAAAACAAAGAAGCCTCCGAACGCTCCGAGCATCAGAATATCTCCGTGGGCAAAGTTAATCAGTTTAACGATGCCGTAAACCATGGTGTACCCCAATGCAAGCAAAGCATAAATGCTTCCCAGCGATAGCCCGTTCACCATTTGCTGTAAAAATTCATGTAAAAATCCCATAAGCCCACCTCATTCATTCAAACATCTTTTCCGGAAACGGGGGTCCAGCGTATTTCAACAATAATGGGAGAATAACAAGATTCTCCCATTATCATTCCATTCCAATTATACCATTACTCCAGCATCCAATAAAGTTTGATTCTTTGATTACGGGTTAACAGTACCTGCGTATTCCGTGGTCAATTTCCCGTCCGCCCCTTTGACCACTTTGAGCATAACCGCGGACTTGACCGGATTCCGCTTTTCATTGAAACGAATATAACCGGTCACCATCTTCTTATCGGTTTCCATCATCGCCTGTTGAATTTTCACAGGATCCAGGCTGCCTGCTTTTTCGATGGCATCGGCCAAAATATAAGCGGCATCATAGCCAAGTGCTGCCAATGCGTTCGGAGTGATGTTATACTTCTCGCGGAACTTGGTGACGAATGCTTTTACATCCTCGTCGTCCGAATCCGGCGAATAATGGTTACTGTAGTAACAGCCGATGACTTCGTCCCCGGCATTGTTGGTGATTTCATCCCAACCGTCGCCGCCCATCATTGGGATAGTCATGCCTTGGCCCCGAACCTGTTTCGCAATGAGAGAGATAGTGCTGTAATAATCGGGGATAAACAATACTTCCGGTTGGCTCGCCTTGATTTTGGTCAATTGGGCATTGAAATCTTTATCGCCGGTGCTGTATGATTCGATAGCCACGATCTGGCCGCCGAGTTCTTCAAATTTGGCTTTAAAATTGCTCATCAAGCCTTTGGAATAATCATTGGTAATATCATAAAGAATAGCCGCTCTTCTGGCTTTCAGGGTTTCATAAGCGAACTTGGCGTTCACCTGGCCCTGGAACGAATCGTTGTAACATGCCCTGAAAATGAACTCTCCGGCATCGGTCACCGTATCATTGGTGGAAGAAGAAGTGATCAAAACCACCTTTTTTGCCTGAGCCTCTTTGGTAATGGCCAAGGTACACTTACTGGTCAACGCTCCGATGATCGCCACCACTTTGTCTTTGGCCGTCAGTTTCTTAAAAGCATTGGTCGTCTTTTCGGGACTGGCTTCATCATCTTCCACGATCAATTCCAACTTTTTGCCGAGAACTCCACCGTTGGCATTGATCTCTTCGATAGCCATGGCAATGGCGTCCCGGGTTTGAATTCCGTATGCGGAAACCTGGCCGCTAATCGGCTGAATCGTACCGATCTTAATGGTCTTGCTTTCATTACATCCGCTGATCAGAGAAAAGACAAGTACTAAAATAATGCCTGCCAATAATAACCGATTTTTAAGCATACAATCCCCTCCTTTAATCCGCCATCAATCACAATATACTTTTAATACTCAAAATATTATCAAAATCGTCATTCCATGTCAACAATGTTGCCATTGTATATTGCATTCATGTTAAATCTATCAAAATTAATGAATATTTATACATTATTCGTCACGTTTTTCACAAAATATCCGATTGTATTGTAAAGTTTATGTCAACTCATACAATAAAAAGCGCCTTTCGGCGCTTCTTGTAACACTTCATCAACTTCAGACATTCCAAGTAAGGATTTCCTGTTGTATAAATATCCGGAAAATCAATCGGCGCAAGCCCGTTGTCAGGCCTTGTCGGCTAAGCAAATCCGGTTACGGCCACTGTTCTTGGCATAATACAGAGCTTCATCCGCTTTTTGCAACAAACCTTCAAACGAATCGGCGTTCTCCGGATAACCGGCCACCCCGCCGCTGAGGGTCACCACCACCATTCGCCCGTCATCGGTGCGATAATGATGTTCAAAAACGGCATGGCGCAGGCTATCTGCAAAACGGACCGCTTCATTCACCGGCACTTCCGGAAGGACCACCACGAATTCTTCCCCGCCGTACCGGGCCAAAATTCCGGTCGGCAACATTTCGCCGGCCACCTGTGCCGTTTCCTTGAGAACCATATCCCCGACCAGATGCCCGTAGCGATCATTGATCGCCTTGAAATGATCCAAATCGAAGATAATAACCGAAACAGTTCGCGGATGGGATGCAAACAATTCCGAAATATAATTCATCAGGAACATCCGGTTATAAACACCGGTTAATGCATCGTGAGTGGCCATTCGCCGCATTTTATCATATAAATACGCATTTTCCAGAGACAGACTTAATTCCTGGGCAATCAGTTTGGCAAAATCGACAAGATCCTGATTGGCAATGCGAACCAATTCATTTTCCATCACCATCACGCCCAGGCAATTGTGGCGACCGCTCAGGGGAATGGCAATATTACCGCTGGTCTTTCCCTGGGCCATCGCTTCATCCGCGTCGGTGAACACCATGCGCTCACGGCAAGCCCGGGCTACCAAATGGTTAGCATCCAACGGAATAATTTTTTCAAGTTCAGGAGCGACTGCAAATCCCGAATTGGCCTTAAGCTCCAACACTTCCTTCTGTTCATCCACCATATAAATAGTACACCGTTTACTGCCGAATACCCCGAGAAGGATGTCCAAGGTTTTTTTCATCAACTGATTACTGTCGAGTTCACGGGCGATTTCTTCCTGGATCAATTGCAACGTATAAGCCTGAGCATATTTTTCCTCCAAGCTTAGACTGGACAGTTGCAATTTCCGGTAATTGGTCTCGATTTCACGCCGACTTTCTTCCATCCGGGTGTACATGTCAATAAAAGACTGGCGAAGTTCAGCCAAATCGTCATGATGCGGATCTGGCTGTAATTCCAAGGAAGTTCCGCTTAAAATTTTCTGAACCCAGTTTTTCAACTCTACAATCCGGACCACAAATGAGCGGTTGCGGAGAAACAAGATGATGTTCAATATAGCAAGTAAAATTAATATGGTATAGACCATCCGGGCGTCCTCCCGCCAAAAACATTGACTGCTACCGTCCTGCTTCAGAATTGAATGACGATTCTACATATTTATATCTATTATATCGGATTTTGCAACATTATAAATTAGTTTTTTTTCTAGTTCCTAAGGCTCATTTGACAGGCGGCCGGAAACGATAACCGGACCAAAACCGTTTGTCAGCGGGAGGTTTGGGAAGGCGGTCAATCTCATCCGGTGCCCACCATGACACCGCCTGGCAATCGACGGCTTTCGGCTCCCCTTCCACGATGCGGCACTTAAAATAGAGTAATATCAAATGCATGCTTCCTTTAACTTCCGAGACGGTTTCCAACAGAGAGCCAATCTCCGCCTTTACCCCCAGTTCTTCTTGTAATTCCCTGTAAAGGCTCTGCCGCGGCTCCTCCCCCCATTCTACTTTGCCTCCGGGAAATTCCCACTTTCCGCCTTCGGAATCCTGCAGCCGCCGTTGGGCCATTAAAAACCGGCCATCCTTTTCGATGACAGCGGCAGTCACAATGATTTGCTTCATACTATTCACCCTGTTTTTCTCTTTAAATTAATTGATAGCCTAACCAAAAACAGCGAAGAAGTTTTCTCCGCTGTTTGGAATCTCCTTTATTGCAGAACCACCCGTTGGAATTGTTTTTTCCCCTTTTTTATCAAGGCCTGATTTTCCGGGAAATCCTCCACGGTCACCGTTTGGTTGATATCCGTTACTTTTTGGTCGTTCAACGTAATACCGCCTTGAGCGATCAACCGCCGGGCTTCGCTTTTGGAAGGTGCCAAACCGGCAGAGACCAACAGATCGGCGATGGGAACCCCGGATATTACGGCATTCCGGTCGAGGGTTATTGCAGGCACCGCACTTTCGTCGCCCGACGCTCCAAATAAAGCTTCGGCAGCCTTTTGCGCCTCTTTCGCCGCCTCTTCGCCGTGGGTCAACCGGGTCACTTCATAAGCCAGGACTTTTTTGGCCTCATTGATTTCCCGGTCTTTTAAAGCCCCTAAACGACGCACCTCATCCATGGGCAAGAACGTATAGAGGGCCAAGAAACGCTCCACATCCCGGTCGTCCGTATTCCGCCAATATTGATAAAAGTCATAGGGACTGGTCTTTTCGGGATCGAGCCAAACGGCGCCGGCCTCGGTTTTGCCCATCTTCTTTCCGGAACTGGTCGTAAGCAGCGGGAAGGTAATACCAAAGGCTTCTCCCCGTTCCAATCGGCGAATCAGATCAGCCCCGGCAAGAATATTGGACCATTGGTCATCGCCGCCCATTTGCAGTTTACATCCGTATTTCCGGTAAAGCATCAAAAAATCATAGGATTGCAGCAACATATAGTTAAACTCGATGAACGTCAACCCTTTTTCCATCCGGGACTTATAACACTCCGCCGTCAGCATCCGATTGACGGAAAATTGGGACCCCACTTCCCGAAGAAACTCAATGTAATTCAAATTGCGCAGCCATTCGGCGTTGTTGATCATCAGTGCCTTACCGTCACTGAAATCGATAAACCGGGAGAGCTGCCCTTTAAAGCGAGACGCATTATAGTCAATCTGTTCTTCAGTCAACATTTTTCGCATATCCGTCCGTCCGCTGGGGTCACCGATCATCGCCGTACCGCCTCCCAGAATGGCGATAGGCCGGTGCCCGGCTTCCTGCATATGATGCATGGCCATGATCGGAAGCATATGACCAATATGCAGACTGTCGGCCGTCGGATCAAATCCTACATAAAAGGTGACTTTCTCCTTTTCTAACAGTTCATATAGAGGTTCTTGGTGGGTTGTCTGTTGGATAAACCCCCGTTCTCTCAAAACATCGATAACTGACATCCTATTCTCCTCCTTATAATAAAAAAAGACTTTATCCCGTATAAGGACGAAAGTCTTCGTGGTACCACCTTACTTTAAGCGCCGCAATCCATGTTCCCGGCACTCCTCTTCACGCGTTAACGGGCGTTCCCGAATCGGCATACTGAAAATTCCGCCGTCAGCTCCGGAGAGTAATTCGCTGCCACCGGATTCGACAGGTTTACACCTTCCACCTGCTCTCTCTTGTCACTCCGGTACAACTACTGCTGAAAACCGCGGAAACGACTACGATTCTCATGCTCCTTCATTGCTTTTCTACAAATTATACCATGCCCCGATTTGTTCAGCAATATGAACTTATATTATTATTGGCATCCGAAAAATGATGTTATATAATTGTAATATCTCAAGCGCATGAATATCTTAAACACAATATTCGGAGGTGTCATAATGAAGAAATATTTAGCGCTCATCCTATCCTTAACCCTGCTTATCGCTGTCGGTGCAGGCTGTAACAAATCCCAGGCCGTTTTAAGAGTCGGTACGGAGGCTGCCTATGCCCCCTTTGAGTACATCGATAAGGACGGAAATTTTGCCGGTTTTGACGTGGAATTGATCCAAATGATCGCCGACGAACTCGACATGAAGCTGGAATTGAAGAACGTCGCTTGGGACGGCCTCATTCCCGGTCTGATGAACGGCAACTATGACTGTTTAATTTCAGCCATGACCATTACCGAAGACCGCCTGAAACAAATCGACTTTTCACAGCCGTATTTCTCCACCCGTCAGGCCATCGTCATTAAAGAGGACAATACCACCATTAACGGTCCGGAAGATCTGGTCGGCAAGACCATTGCCGTGCTTAACGGAACCACCGGCGATCTTTACGCCAGCAATATTAAAGATGCGAAAATGAAACGTTTCGACAATAATCCTTTGGCGGTCCAAGACTTGATCAACAACAACTCCGATGCAGTGGTTATGGATGATCTGGTCGCTTATGACACCGTTAAAAATATTTCCGGCTTAAAGGTTATCGAAATTGACGGGGCTGAATCCGAAAGTTACGGAATCGGCGTGAAAAAAGGCAACGACAAACTGCTGGAAAAGATCAATAACGCCATCGATACCCTGAAAAGCAACGGCAAATATGATGAACTGATGGCCAAATACAAATCTGCGAACTAATGTGATTTCATAACTTATTATTGGTGATTTCCCATTCCCCCTCTTGAGTTCAAGAGGGGGAATCCTTGATTATCATGCTTTATTTTAGCTCCATCCCATAGATCAATTTTTATTGCAAAGAGGTAACACCGTGAAACTAAAAGTAACTCTGATTTTCGTCGTCGCTTTCCTTTTATGCCTGGCCGTTTCCGGGACGGTATTATGCGAACCGGTTTCCGAAATAACGACGTTAACCATTACCTCCGATCCGGAAGGCGCCGATATTTACTTAAACGGCCAAAAACTCGACCAACAGACGCCTTTGACATTGGAAAACCTCCAGCCCGGTCAAGAAATTGAGCTGGTCTTGAGAAAACCGCCTCTCTATAAAAAGTCGATTCCGAAGAAAGTCACCGTTAAACCCGGCAAAAACAACGTGTTTATCCCCATCCCCGAGACCTGGTACTATTATATGTGGCTGTACCTGCCTACTTTGTTAAAGGCTGCAGGGATGACTTTATTTTTAACCATTATCGCCGTGTTTAACGGAATTATTATCGGAACTTTTACCGGCATTTTCCGAGTGGTTCATAATAAATTGCTCAATACGATAGCTGGTATCTATGTAGATTTTACCCGCGGGACTCCGCTCTTGGTCCAAATCTTTATGATTCACTTCGGCACCCCGCCTATCATCGGCCACTTATTGGGTACGGGCAATCCGGTTCCCATTAACCCCTTCGTCTCCGCATTGCTGGCATTGAGTATTAACAGCGGCGCGTATGTAGCTGAAATTATCCGGGCCGGGATTCAATCTATAGACGTTGGCCAAATGGAGGCTGCCCGTTCCCTGGGAATGACGTACCGCCAGGCCATGCGGTTTATCATTTTACCGCAGGCATTAAAACGAGTCATTCCTCCTTTGGGCAATGAGTTCATCGCTATGCTTAAGGATTCGTCACTGGTCTCCGTTATCGGTATGGAAGAATTGGTTCGGCGGGCCCAAGTCATTATTACCCGTACTTACCGGCCAACGGAAACCTGGATCGAAGTGGGCCTTATCTTTCTGATCATGACCCTTCCCTTTACCCGACTCGTCGCGTATCTCGAAAGGAGACTGAAGACCAGTGATTAAAGTCGTCAATTTACACAAACGTTACCGGCATCTTCACGTATTGAAAGGCATCAGCACGGAAATCCAACAAGGCGAAGTGGTCTGCATCATCGGCCCCAGCGGTTCCGGCAAAAGCACTTTCTTACGTTGCATCAATCTGTTGGAAAAGCCTTCTGAAGGCCATATCTATATTGAAAACATCGACGTCACCGATCACAGCCGGATTAACGTCAACGAGGTCCGCGCCGAAGTCGGCATGGTCTTCCAACGGTTCAATCTCTTCCCTCACCTTACCGCCTTGGAGAACATCACCATTGCACCCGTTAAAATCCGGGGCCTTTCCACCGAAGAGGCCCAGGACCGGGCATACAAACTATTGGAGCGGGTAGGATTGCGCCATAAAGCCGACGCTTACCCCGAACAACTCTCGGGAGGGCAACAACAACGGATCGCTATCGCCAGAGCCCTGGCCATGAAGCCGAAAGCTCTTCTTTTCGACGAACCGACATCCGCTTTAGATCCGGAAATGATTCAGGAAGTCCTGGATGTCATGAAAGACCTGGCCCACGAAGGCATGACCATGGTCGTTGTCACCCACGAAATGGGGTTTGCACGGGAAGTGGCCAAACGGGTGTTATTTATGGACGATGGCCAAATTTTAGAAGAAGGCACTCCCCAAGCCATATTCAGCACCCCCAAAAACGAACGGACGAAACAGTTTTTAAGTAAGATACTATGATTTCCAGAATACACAGTTCACAGTGCACAGTACAAAACGTAGACATAAGACGTGAGTATAGTTTGCAGATGACGTAGACAGGGTTTCATGCAGATTATGTAGTCTTTTTAACAGCTAAAATTACATTTCAGTCCGTCCTTCCTTCCCTAAAGGTGAAGTAAAAAACCCACGGGTGGTAACCTGACCAACCGTGGGTTATTTTTTTAATTTGACTACTTCTTCAAGGAAGTTTAATTAGTATTGAGCACTGTGAACCGTGAACCAGTCCTAAGCATAATCAAAACTGTCACTAGCATAATCAAAACTGTCACTGTACACTGTTCAACTGTCAACTGATTTACAGCCTTTTCTCCAACCTGGCCTTTTCCTCTTCATACCCTGGCTTACCCAACAGTGCAAACATATTTTTCTTGTACGCCTCAACGCCGGGTTGGTCAAAGGGATTAACCGCATTAAGGTATCCGCTTAAACCACAGGCCAATTCGAAGAAATAGACCATTTTCCCAAAATAGTAAGGCGAAATCTCCGGAATCCGGATCACCACATTCGGAACTTGGCCGTCATGATGGGCCAACAATGTCCCTTCAAAAGCTTTTTCATTGACAAAATCCATGGTCCGACCGGATAAGAAGTTCAAGCCGTCCACATTATCCGGGTCATTTGGAATGACAACCGACTTCCGGCTCTTTTCCACCCAAAGGACGCTCTCAAAGATGTCGCGCCGGCCTTCCTGGATATACTGGCCCATGGAATGGAGATCCGTGGAGAAATCGACGGCCGCCGGGAAAATCCCTTTATGATCTTTGCCCTCGCTTTCGCCGAACAGCTGCTTCCACCATTCGGCGAAATAGTGCAGGCCCGGTTCATAATTGACCAAAATCTCGACCAGCTTTCCTTTACGGTATAAAATATTCCGCACAGCCGCATATTGATAGGCCGAATTGCCGTCCATTTGGGCCACCCGATACTCCTGGCAGGCTTCGGCTGCCCCGGTCATCATCGCCTCAATGTCGATCCCACCGGCAGCGATGGGCAACAACCCGACCGCAGTCAATACCGAATACCGCCCTCCCACGTCATCCGGGATCACAAATTGAGGGTATCCTTCGGCGACAGCCATTTGCTTCAAAGCGCCTTTGGCCCGGTCGGTGGTGACGTAAATCCGTTTTTTGGCGCCCTCCGCTCCGTATTTTTTGACCAACAATTGTTTGAGCAAACGAAAGGCAATGGCCGGTTCCGTGGTCGTTCCCGACTTGGAGATAACATTGACGGCAAAATCTTTCTCCTCCAACAGCTCTAAAAGCTCTGCCGTATAGGTCGGACTGATGGTCTGGCCCAAGTAGTAAATTTCTGGCCCTTTCCGCTTTTCCCCGGACAAATGATTATAAAACGAATGATTTAAAAGCTCCAGCGCAGCCCGGGCCCCCAAGTAAGACCCGCCGATTCCGACGACTACCAATGCCTGATACGTTTCCCTGATTTCTTTGGCGGTTGCCTGAATCCGCCTGAATTCTTCCCGATCATAATTTAACGGAAGATCCACCCACCCCAAAAAATTACTGCCGGCACCGCTTTTCTCCACCAACATCCGGTGGGCGTCGGCTACCTGGGGCGCTATCAGCTGCAATTCGTTTTTCCCGACAAACGGTGCAGTTTTGGCCAGATCCAATTGAATGGTATTCGCCAATGCGCACCCTCCTTTACGTAAACATTTTCCAACAATAATTCGGCGCCGGCCGGTAATTTCCTTGTGAATTTTCCGCGATCTCAGACCAATGTAAACCGGGGAACACGATCCACGATAACCACATCTTGATCGGTAATGGATTGCAAGATGGCAAAGACCGTCTTTACATCCCCGATTTCCACATCCGGAGTAACTTTCAGCTCTTCCTGACGGTAATAGGCATGATAGAAATTGAGCAGCTCGTTATAATAGCCGCGCATCGGGCGGAAAGGTACCATCTCATGCCCGCCGTCATTGTAAAATACATTGACAACTCCGCATTCCGTATTCTCCAGATAAATCATGCCCCGGGTCCCAAAGATACGCAGGCCAATCAGAGGATGTTGAGGTTCCTGGCCGGCCGGGTAGTAGGAGAACGTCCCAATCACACCGTTAATAAAGTGTATATTGACAGTCACCACCGCATAAGGACTGAAATCGTCCTTCTGCGGGACTCCAAAGGCTTGTAAATATTTGATCCCTCCAAATATATGCCGGAGTCCTGCCAGATCATGAATGGCCGCATCTAAAATATCTCCGCCGGGATAGGAGGGATGCTGCCGCCATTCCGTGGCGGAAAACGTATCTTTGCGCATATCGCAAGGGAAGCAACTGGTTCCGTGTTGGACGAAAAAGACCGGATCGCCCACCTTTTTTTGGAGGACTAATTCGCGTAATATATTGTACTCTTCGCTGTATCTGAAATTTTCGGCGATCATCATTTGGATCCCATATTGTCTGGGAAGCTCCAACGTCGCCTGTGCCTGTTCCAATGTGGCACCCATCGGTTTTTCCAAAATTATCGCTTTGCGGGAACGGGCCACGACTTCCGCTACGGAATGATTTAAAGCGATAGGCACCAAAATATCGATGACATCCAAATCATCCCGTTCCACCATGACCCGAAAATCCGTAAAAACGTCCCGTTCCGGATCCAGTCCCAGCCGGTTGGCCCAACGGACCGCTTTATCCCGATCAATATCGCACAAAGCTGCAATCCGATACTCAGCTGACAACTCGGCAAACGCCGGATAGTGAAGCCTCTCCCAGGCCAAGCCTGTCCCAATGACGCCTACGTTCAATTGACTCATCTTTTTATCCCCCTCCTCATCATTAATACATAGGTTTCCAAAAATCAGCCCGTTATATCCCATCAGGCCGAATTCTGAAAATCCAAAAAATTCAGATAAATTTCATAGCCTTTTCCCTTCTTTTTTATTAGAATGAAATTAGATTAATCATAATGGGGATGAAACATTTGAATACCATGAATAAACCTTCTGACAAACAACGGGTGGAAGCTGTCCGGCAATTTGTGGACAATGTCTTGCGCAACGGTTCCGACCGTTATCATCAAAACCCCATTCCCCTGTTGGCCGACGGCATTCATCGGACCTCCGGAGAACATTTAACCTGGAAATTTCCGGACGGCTCCACGGCTGTCATATCCAATTTGGCTTGCCAGCAAAATTTCCTAAGGGTTTTAACGGCTTTAACCCACTTAACCGACGACCCTCAATATAAAAAAAGAGCGGTCGCCATCATCCGCCACTATTTCCGTCATTATCAAGACCAATACGGCCTCCTTTTCTGGGGCGGCCACCGCTTCGTCGACCTTAAAACCTGGGAAGTTGTGGGCCCCAGCGAAAAGGAATATGTCCATGAATTGAAAAATGTCTTTCCATATTATTCGTTCATGTATGAAATCAATCCCCAAGCGACCGTTGCTTTCCTTAAAGCCTTTTGGAATGCTCATGTCTGCCGATGGGACATCCTTGAAATCAGTCGCCACGGCCGATATGGTCTGGAACCCGGAGAGCTGTGGAACCACTCTTTTGCCAATCCGCCCTCTTTCCAGGAGACCACGGGGCTGTCCTTTTTAAGTGCAGGAAACGATCTGATTTACGCCGGGCTTTCCCTCTTCCGGTTAACCGGCGATACCGGAGGACTGCTCTGGGCTAAACGTTTACGGGAGCAATATGCCAAAGCCCGCCATCCCCGTACCAAACTGGGCGCTTATCTGTTCACCCAGGCGAAAAAAGTGGCCCACACCGATGACGATTCCGACACCCGCTCCTGTTTCGGAGACCGGGCCAAACGCCAATTCGGGCCGGAATTCGGGGATATCGCCCTGGAAGGCAACCTACTTTTAGAACGGGAAGCCAAAGCGTTATACTCAGAAAACGCTCTGATGCTTCTGGAGATCGCCCCCACACTCAACGAAGCAGGCGCCGATCTTATCCAATGGGTCCGGGAAGGAATGGCCGCTTATGCCCAATATGCCTATATCCCCGAATCCAATCAGTTTAGACCGTTGTTTGCCGACGGAACCGATCTCACCGGTTATCAACTGAAACGGGATGGTTACTACGGAAACGCCGGTGACATTTTAAAACCGTTTTCGGCTAACCATTTCTTCGTAGCATATGCCCGCGGCTTCCTGGCCACCGGCGACGAACGCTTATGGGAAACCGCCCGCGGCATCGCACGTGCCAATCATCTGGGCGACATCGGGCAGACTCCGGGAAAAGGCATGGAACTGAACCTTGATACCTCGTGCGATGATCCTTATGCGTTATTTGCAATTCTGGATATTTATAAGCAAACGTCCCATCCGGGATATCTGGAATTAGCCCGTATAATCGGGGACAACCTGGTCCAAAACCGGTTTCGGGACGGATACTTCTTCTCCAACCCCGGCTATGAATATGCGAATATCGATACCGTCGAACCTTATGCGCTGCTGGCGTTGGAAGCGGCTCTCCAAAAGAAACCCGATGCGATACCGCCCTTTATTAACGGTTCAGGATATATCGACGGGGATTATTTGGCCAAAGACGGTTCGATTCTCACCATTCACAGTACGGAACTGTTTGAAAAAGACCTTTAAGCCTTGTTTAATAAGAAAACGATAGGTGAAACCATTGATCCGCGACTATTTAAAGAACCATATTTTGATCACGGACGGAGCAACCGGAACATATTATTCGGAACTCACCGGTGACAGCACTCGTTATTGCGAGCTGGCCAACTTGGACCGCCCGGACCGAATTCGGCAAATGCACATGGAATATATTCATGCCGGTGCCAGGTTAATTCGGACCAATACCTTCGCAGCCAATTCAGTAACATTAAACCTAACCCGGGAACAACTGAAACCTATCTTGATTCAGGCCGTTTTGCATGCCCGATCCGCCGTAAAGGATCGGGATTGCTTCATTGCCGCCAATATCGGCCCGATTCCCCAATCGGGTGCAGCCGAACTTGACGTCTTGGATGAATACCGTTTCCTGGTGGATACTTTCATCGACGAAGGCCTGACCATATTCAATTTTGAAACCTTCAGCGACATAGATTATCTCCCGGAAATCACCGGTTATATCAAATCCCGGCTGCCGGAAGCTTTTATCCTCGCCCAATTTACCGTCACTGCCGACGGGTTCACCCGGAAGGGCATTCGTTTGGACAAGATCATCCGCGAGATTCGGAAGATACCCTTCGTTGATGCATACGGATTTAACTGCGGCGTCGGTCCGGCCCATTTAAACCGGTTGTTGGAGAAGTCAGCCTGGGGGGATGATTGGGTGGCTGCATTGCCCAACGCCGGTTATCCCGAGATCATCAACGAACGTACCGTTTACGTCCACAACCCGGAATATTTTGCCGGCCAAATGCTCCGCCTTAAAGAGCACGGCATCAAAATATTGGGGGGATGCTGTGGAACCACACCGCTGCATATACAGGCGTTGGCCCGTGCTTTGCAGGATCCGGCAACCATGACCGCCGGCAAACCGAAAACCGTTTGGGCTATCCCGAAAGAGGCTACCCCACCGGCCCCATTAAAGACGGAAGCCAAGGATTTGTTGATCGCCGCTGAACTGGATCCGCCTTTTGACACCGCCGTCCAGAAAACTCTGAACGGTGCGATTGTTTATAAAGAAGTCGGCATCGACCTGGTGACCATCGCCGATTCCCCGATGGGGAAAGCCCGGGTGGACTCGGTAGCGATGGCCGCTAAAATCCGGCGGGAAATCGGGATTGAAACTCTACCGCACCTTTGCTGCAGAGATAAAAACATCAACGCCATCAAGTCGACCCTTCTTGCCGCCCATATGGAAGGAATCCGCTCTGTTCTGGCCGTTACCGGAGACCCCCTTCCTGACGGCGCAAAAGAAGACGGCATTAAGCATGTTTTCAACTTGAACTCCTTGTCTCTAATCCGGTTCATCAGCGAACTCAATCGCGATATATTTCCAGAAAACCCTTTCACCATCGCTGCAGCGCTAAATTTAAACGCACGGAACCGATCATTGGAAATCGAACGGATGTATAAAAAAGCAGCATTAGGCGCCAGCCTCTTTCTGACGCAACCGGTATTTGACAATGATGCCTGTGCGTCTTTTGTCTCCCTCCAAAAACCGGACGGGGTGAAAATCTTAGCCGGAATTATGCCGATAGTCAACAGGCGCAATGCCTTGTTCCTCCAAAATGAACTTTCCGGAGTAACCGTCCCCGACGAACATGTAGAGCGCTTCAGTGAGGGCATGAGCAGGGAAGAAGCTCAGGAAATCGGCATTCAGCTCGCAGTGGAAATTGCGGAAAAAATCCGCCCTTATGTCGACGGTTTCTATTTCATCACTCCCTTTAACCGCACCGGCATGATTGTGGAAATTCTCAAACGGTTACAGTTATGTAAGTAAGAAAAAACCCGCCAAAAGGGAGTTCAACTTAGGGATTTAAAAAAAATAAATTTTTGACCGACTCTCTTTAAGCGGAGCAAATAAAGCCCTCACTGAAGTATATATTTTCAGTGTGGGTTTTTATATACCCAAGAAACTAATACTAAAAGAATATAATATGTCACCATTTTAAGTTTATCCAGAGTTTGCTTCTCTTCGCCTCGACTGGATTAAGAACAATAAAATGATAAAATCCACACCCCTTCGTCTAATGTCAAACGATTTGCCGGACTGGGGTGAGTATTTTTTAGGGGTGTGCATTTTATGCATAAACAACCACTTTGACTTAAACTTATGAATTTTAGTCTAATGCCATATCGACTAAAGCAAGATTTTTTATTTCGGTGCTGACAACCATCCATCGATTAGAGCCAGATCAGGAACACTACTGCTGCATTGCATCTTACCGTTTTTGCCTGATTTTCAAAGGGTCTCAGCCAATATAAAACCGCGTAAGCTTAAACACTACGACATAAAACAAGAGAACCCGGCAATGGAGTAAGGATTACTTATATACATGCCAGGTCTTCGTTGTATATAGAGTACAGTTCGCTGTCAAGTTACCATGTTCGGACTTGATATTAATCATTTTTTAGGCACTATTGGTCAGCTACTCATTTTTCACCAAACAGTTCGATCGCTTTTTCGGCGATCCGTTTCCCGAATAACTGAAACAGTTCTCTTTTTCCATCCAAATCATCCCTTAGGGCAACAGGCCCTAAATGAATAAACGGCCTCCCACATCCTGCACCGGATGAATATACCAGCATACCTTTGACCAGCATATGCCGTAAAACACTCGAGATGGCCAAATCTGCTCCACCATGCATACAATTTGCTGTAGCAAAAGCTGCTCCTAGCTTTCCCGCTAAATCACAATTCCAATCCGTATCAAACCATTTTTTTAATTGCCAGCTCATATCAGCCACATATGCAGGGGTTCCAATAATTATCGCGCTACTGTCTTTAACAAAACTAAAATCTACGGTTTCTTTCTGATTAAGATTCATCAACCTTACTTCCATGTTGTCCGTCTCTTCGATACCATCTCTGATATATCCTACCATTTTCTCTGTATTACCAGTGACACTGACATATAAGACTGTTATTTTCATTTCAATACGACCTGTTTAAAACCGCCGAAGTCCTTAGCCATTTGCGTATAAATTTCTTTCCCCAAAAGGAGCTTATATATTTCGTCTGCTTTTTTCGCAGGATCAACATCCTTGAACTGTTCAGGATAGAGTATCTTCCCGATATAGTAAGCATCAGCAATCGCTGTATCGATATTTGTTGTGTAAAAATTATACGGCAGAGTCAAATATAGTTGTCCGTTTTTCACAGCGGATAATGTCTCATAGAATTGCGTGTTTTTCTTATAATCCTCAAGTACTGACGGATATCCGCCACCATCAATAAAAATTATATCAGGATTCCACTTGATCAACTGTTCCTTATCAATCATCAACGAACCAGTCTTTCCTGTCTCATCCACCACATTCTTGGCATGGACAGCATTAAACAACGAGTAATTGCCCTGGGTGCTTTCAATCCCATGGGTTCCCTTCATTCCCAGACCCCCGACATAGGCAGAGGGTTTCTTATCCTGGGCTATGTCCTTTGTTCTTGTGTCCAGATCAGCTTTAAACCCATCCATCAGTCCAACCAGTTCCTGAGCTCTTTTATCCATACCAATAATTTTTCCTATAAGCATTAAGGAAGCGTTAACCTGCGGATCGAAAGTCGACGTTTTTCCATAACTTAACGCGATAACAGGGATTCCTGTTTTTGACTGCAAATTATCCGCAGCGGCTTTATCGGCAGCATAAGTTGTAAAAATCACATCCGGTTTTACCGCCAGGAGTTTTTCAGGATCTGGAGCATTATTGGGGCCTCCCGGACCAATCACCGGCAGCGTAGTGAGCGTTGGATTGGCATAAAGGTATGGTCTGCCTGTCGGACTATCTATTTCCATTTGTTCAATTCCTGCAAAAATATCAGGATTATTAAAATAGCAGCAGAGCCTTAATGCACCCGGTCCAATGGCTACCACTTTTTTGGCCACTCCGTTAATTTCAACTTGTCTCCCCAATGTATCAGTTATCGTGATTTTTGAGGGTGCTGTCTGAGAAGTTTGGGAAGAACACCCACTTAAGAGAAATGTCATACAAAATAATAGCGCAACAATTAGAGTAATAATCTTTTTTTTCATCATGATCCTCCAATTTTAATAAAGTTTTTGTTTGCAGAACTATACCGGAACCACAACCGGAATGCCATCGATTTCTTTGACTTTAACCGATATTGAGTAAACGCTTTCGATATTTTCCGGAGTCATCACTTCCAATCCGCCAGCGGCAAAAATCTCGCCATTTTTCAATAACAGGAACTTATCAGCAAAGCGAATGGCCAGATTCAAATCATGCATGCTGACCACCGCACCGATTTGCTGGTTTCTGACAACTCTTTTAATGATCTTAACGACTTCAAGTTGATTCTTTAGATCCAGACTACTGGTTGGCTCGTCTAGTAGAAGAAGATTCGGCTCTTGAGCCAACGCTCTGGCTATGACCACTTTTTGCTGTTCTCCACCGCTTAATTCATTCAGGTACCTTAAGGAGTATTCCTCCAACTCAAGCATTTTTAAAGCTTTATGGGTAATTTCAAGATCCTTCTTGGAAGCCTCCCATTGTATATAGGGTTTTCTCCCCAGTAGCACTGCATCATAAACTGTCATACAGACACTTTCTTGGCGCTGGGCTACATAACCAATTCTTTTAGCAATTTCTCTTTGACTGAGTTTGCCTACCTCGTCGTTCTGAATAAAAACCGCACCTGCACAAGGCTTTAAAACCCGATTGATGCATTTTAAGAGGGTAGACTTCCCAGCGCCATTAACACCAAGGACAGCAAGGAAATTCCCCTTGCAAATAGAAAAGTTAATCTTCTGTAAAACTGAATGGCTGGGATAAGTAAAAGCCAGTTCATTCACTGATAAGATCATTTCTTTTGATACCCCCTTACCAGCAAATAAAGAAACAATGGTGCTCCAAAGAAAGAGGTAATAGCTCCGACAGGAAGCACTACAGGAGATACCATTGTTCTAGCGATAGTATCCGAAATAAGCAGTAGTAGCGAACCCATCAACGCCGAGGCAGGTATAAGATAACGGTGATCCCCTCCAATAATTCTTCGCATAATTTGGGGACCAACAAGACCGATAAAACCAATAATGCCTAAAAAAGAAACAGCAACAGCCGCAATCAGGGACGATACAAACATTCCTCCCTGTCTGACTCTTTCCACATTAACCCCTAGACTTTTAGCAGTTTCTTCTCCGCTGTCCAGAGCGTTGTAGTCCCATCTTTTGGACATAAAATAGATAAATGCTACGCCAATAAGACAGGTTAAAATAGAAACTTCAGGCCAAGCGATCCTCCCCAGGTCGCCAAATGTCCAGAATACTACTGCGGCAATCTGAAAGTCCTGGGCAAAATATTGGATTAGGATTGTTCCTGCAGAAAATAGTGAACTCAGCGCCACACCAGAAAGAACCATTGCCTCAGGTGAAAAACTCCGTATTCTAGCCAGAAGCAGAATAACCATCGTAGCTATCATTGAACAAATAAAAGCGGAAACCGTTACCAAATATGGATTGTTGATGGTTACCGCATCTGTACTAGTACTTGAAATACTGCCTGCGCCAAAAACAATAATGGCCAAATTAGCTCCAAAAGCTGCAGCATTGGATATGCCAAGGGTGGATGGTGAAGCCAGCGGATTTCTGAGATTGTTTTGCATGACACAACCGGCGACGGATAATCCAGCACCGGCAATAATAGCCGCCAGTATCCTGGGCAGACGAATCCGCCAGATTACGACATCCGATACATTACTGCCATTTCCCAAAATCGATTGGATAACCTGATACAGATTTAAATTCATCGAACCCGCATTCACTGCAACTATCGCTACTAAAATTATTAAACATGCCAGCACTACAAGAACCAGTTTTTTTCTTCCTGTATATCTCAGGTATATATCTGTCTCGTTAATATTAAAATTAGAAGTTGTTTGATTTTTCAATTTTTCCATCCCTTTGAGCTTAACTACCATCCTCTGCTATATTCCTTAAAACAGTCCAAGCAAACCTTCTTCCCATCCTGCAATCGCATTTTGTGCTCCGGTGCACTTTCCCCGCAAGATTCACAGACAACAGAAGTAAAAATTCTTGCTGTCTCAGGCAAACTAAAAGCAGGCTTCATGAAATCAAATATTTCATCCACTGGTGAATTTAGAATATATTCCTGGCGTTCTTTCCTGTCCATTTCCCCTTTAAAAGGTTTAATAATCATTCGCAAGCTTTCGCCATTCTTTCTGTTAAAAAAGCTGAAAGCCATTTTGCCTGTACCCCTATAAATCAGATTCCCCTTGCCGATGCTACAACCCGTGAGCAACTGGATAGCATCAACACCACAAGCATCATTTTCAGTGACGCATACTACCTCTTCATCCGAAGCAAACGTAATGCCCATCTTTTCTTTTGCAGCCTCGGCAGCTTTATAACCAATGGCAAGGCCAGGACAGGAATGGCCGTGAAACTCCACCGCCTTCTGCCAATCTGTTTTCCCCATAATCCATCATCTCCTTTGATCAATAATTAAACATGCCAAAACAATGTTGCTACAGTTGTATCAACATTTTCGTTTACAAAACCATCGCTAGACAAAGTTCTTAAATAGGCCTTAACCTTTTCTTCTTCCTCCAAGGTGATGTCCTTATAGGTCTTAAGACGATTAACATATAAACCATAAGCATCATCAAGAGTCTTTTTCATCTTCCAGATTTGCTTTTCATACTCCAGTTGCGGAAGGTATCCCTGTCTCCATAACATTTCAAAAGCAAACAGGATTTCCTCATCGCAGCTTTCTCTTCGCTCCCTGATGCCAACTAACTCTTTAGCTGCGTCAGAAACTGGGTCTGTTCGTTTAATTGGTTTGGCCAACACACACCAGCCTTTAGATGCTGCAGATAGCTTCTCAAAGGTATCCCCATTCTGGATTGCAGGTGTCATATGAGCAAATACCAAATCAAATTTATGTAAGTACCCGGATTTTTCAATATCCAAATCATGCCAATCTCTACAGTAAAAATCAGTGTTTTGGATTTTGTAATCCAAAGCCTTTTGTTTGGCGATATTAATCATTTCAGGAGATAGATCAACCCCAGTTACATGTTGGCAACGCTCAGCTATAGCCAACGCATATTGTCCTGTCCCACAACCCACATCCAAGACAAGTCCTTCACGATTTAGCATGTTATTTCTTTCTATTAATTTCAAAAAAGTATTATCCTTAAAATTTGGCACAATAAAATCACCAAAACTCTCTGCCATCGAGTTCCACATGTCCACACTGGCTTGTTTATTTTTTTGTTTTAGACTCCATTTTTCCCGGATTTCATTTATGTCCACAAAATCACCCCCTTATCAGTAAGGACATCAAGGTTTCTCATTAATTGATAGCAAGACCCAAGTTTATATATCAAAACAATTATATAACTAATCGAATGTCTCGCAAGCCCTCAGGGGGGATAGAAAAATGCACATCTTTGATTCCTCAAAAATGCGCATTTTCATGGTGTTGTGGTAAACAGCACGGTTCGTACTTATCTGTTTTTTCTATTTTGCATGCCCCGGATAGGGATATAATATTTATTTAATAAAGCGATCAATGGCTTTAGCAAGATTATCGATAGCAGCTTTATCACCTAATTCAACTGCATCCACAATACAGTGTTCCATATGGTCCTTCAATATTACCTTGCCAGTATTGTTCAGCGCAGAGATAACTGCAGATAATTGGATTAGCACTTCGCTACAATCTCTTCCGTCTTCCACCATTCGTTTTACTGATTCTAAATGGCCGATTGCACGGGATAATCGGTTTAATACCATTTTTGTATTCTGATGACTGTGTTTATGTTCATTGTCATGGCTATGTAAATACTCCGTACCATCAGGCGCTTTATGGGCATGAACTTGCCCTTTGATAATACCTTTCATAACAAACTTTCTCCTCGTCTTTAATAACATTCCGTGATAACATTAGCCCTTTATAATATTTACTGCTGCTTCAATTTAATATAGTTGCCGGAGAGCGCTTCAAACATTTCCAGGTAATGCCCGCAGCGCGCTCTAATCTTGGTATATTGTGCCTTTTTACCGTTCTTTTGTAAATACAGGTTGCGGTCATATATTTCATCCGCTAGTTTTGAAGCATTAGTTCTTCTCGATACTCCAGAATGGAATTGAAGGCTTCGGCGTACTTACTTCAGCAGCCTTCTTGCGAGCATAGCTGGCACGTCTGTTTCTTCGATTACGCTCGGCTTGACAGTCCCAATTATTGCAATATAATTGACGGCTTGAATGCCGTACGAAGTATTTACCGCAGGCAAGACAAGAGAGTATGGAGCCTTGCGATTCGAAATAGTTAAGGTCTTCATCTACCGGTGGTGCAACATCAGCTACCATTCTGGAAAATGTGTACCAGCAGATGTCAAACACCGATTGAATGTCGGCCCCGTACATCACTTTCCCGGTTTTCTTATCCAATTTCAGTCTCATTCGAAAGTCCGGGAACATATCAATCACTTGGAAAATATGATCATTGTAATTCTCTAAAATACGGGCCTTATATTCCCCAACATCCTCATATTGCCTGTATCGTTCAAAAAAAGCGAGACTGTCACAAAGCCTGCCTTCATAATAAAGATTTCGTGCGTAGTCAATTTCTCCATAGTATTTAACTTTTCTCAAGGCAAAGTAAAGTTCAAATACAGTACCCAGACTGCATAAATCCTTTATGAATTGATTTACATAGAATGTGGCATCTTTCTGAATCAAATCCATGTAAGTTATATGTGCAAACTTTTCGCTATCCAGCATTTCATAAAGACTGTCAATATTGTAGGGATGTATATTGTTTCTGCACCAATCCCAGACGGCATCTGTCATCGGAACAGTGCTGTCTGGGTTATTTAATTTGCCATAAAGGTTACACAAGCTGACTAACAGTTCCTGTCCGGTTAAGGAATAGTCAGTGCCGCTTTCCGGAGCATGAAGGCCTGTGAAAATGGGCTTCAGTACTTCGCCACCATCATCATAGTCCGGAACATACTCAGGAAATCGCACAGCTCTATATATCATCTCGCCAACGCCGCCAATTTCTACGAAACCGAGATTTTCTACCGGCAGTTTTTTCATGGCAATCATCCTTTGAATGTAATCGTTATTGTAAGCGATGAAAATTTAACATCACTTACATTGTATTATACAATGGCATTGAATACAAGAACAAATTGTAAAACTACTTAAATTCCGGTTCCTTGACAACTGAATAGTCCGCCCGCAAGAGATACTTTTGCAGCGTCGCCGCCACGATGGTGAAAGCCGGAGCGCCTCTGCTGCAAGTGGATACGGGGAGACCACGAGCAGGTGGCTGCCTCAGGAACGGTAGCGAATGGTGGATGTAGAAACTAAACCAACTATCAAGATAGGGAGGAAAGAGTAAATGGAGAAAACGACCATGAGTGTGCAGGAACTGTCGGCACAGATGGGCATTAGCCTACCGAAGGCTTACGAACTTGTAAAAACGCCGGGATTTCCAGTCATACGAGTTGGTACGAGAATATTGATTCCAGTTGAAGCCTTTAAGGAATGGCTGGTCATAAACTCGGCACACGAATAATGGCAACTCAAAATGCGACGGAGAGGAGGTGGACGAGACGGCAAACGCAATGCAGGAACTGATGGATATGAAGATATGGTTTCCGTGGAGATATGTGATTGATAAGGACGGCAAGGTGAAAAAACTTCCCTTTGCTGCAAGCGGAGGTGCAACAGGTACAGATGAGACTTACAGTAGTACTTGGGTTATATACGATGAAGCTGTTTCAGCGAAAAATAATTTCCATGCTGCCGGTGTCGGCTTCAAGCTACCGGAAGGCTACTTTTTTCTGGACATTGACCACAGGAAACTCACAGACCCGCTGGTGCAGACATTACTTGCTCGGTTTGATTCCTACGCAGAGCACTCTGTGAGCGGAGGCGGCATCCATATTTACGGTAGGTGCGACTTATCAAAGTTGCCAACATATATCGATGTTAACGGCAAGGTCAGACTGGATAAGCAGTTCTATCAGAAGAATTCCAAAATTGACCTTGAACTTTATGTCGGAGGTATCACAAACCGCTTCGCCGCCTATACCGGCAATATCATTAATGATAAGCCTCTGCGCGAATGTACCGCAGCAGTTCTTACGACGCTTGATAAAAATATGCGGCGCAAAGAAAAAGCCAAGTACAGTGCCAAGCGTGACGGTGACCGCGCCTATTTTGATATTGTCTGCAATCTCCGTAAACAGAAAAATGGATATAAGTTCAAGAAGCTGTATGACGAAGGGGATATCTCCGGATATGGCTCTCACTCCGAGGCTGACGCGGCACTGTGTGCCATGATCGCATTCCGTACCGGGCCTGATCCTACGGCTATTGATGGTATATTCCGCAGTTCTGCCCTCTATCGGGAAAAATGGGAGCGTGAAGATTACAGAGAAGCCACCATCAATGCCGGTATCGATGCCTGTCATGGCATTTTCCATAAATCCAGGATGGAGCATCCGTACTTCATCAAATTTCATGAACAGACCGGTGAATCTTATGTCAGCGTTCCGCTCCTTGCAAAGTACGTACGTGAGCACCTCCGCTATGTGCTTGTAAGGGATAACGGAAGGCAAAGCCTTATGAAATATGTTTATGAAAACGGCTGTTATCGGCTCTATGCCGACAATATGCTGATGGGCATTATCAAGCAGTACATCGCGGATTATGACGAGGAACTTGTGAGAATGGGCATCGTCAGCGAAACTTTACAGCATATCACCACTGACCTTAATTATGTTAGCCAGGAAGAGCTAAATGCCGATGAGGATTTAATCAACTTCAGGAATGGCCTGCTCCGTATCACTGCAGATAATGCCATTCTTCTACCACACTCCCCGGATATCCTCTCCACCATTCAGATTCCGTGCAACTGGTCGGGAAGGGAAACGCCCACGCCGGTCTTCGACAGGTATATGCGCACCCTCACAGACGGAGACAAGGCCATAGAACACCTGCTCCTTGAGTTTATCGGTGTATGCATCTCCAACATCAAGGGATGGCGAATGAAAAAAGCGCTTTTCCTTGTCGGCGATGGCGACACCGGCAAATCTCAGCTAAAGAGTCTTGTAGAGCGGTTGCTCGGCAAGGGTAACTTTATAGGAATCGACCTTAAGGAGATTGAAGCGCGTTTCGGCACCGGCGCGATTTACGGCACACGACTTGCCGGTAGCTCTGATATGAGTTTTCTATCCGTAGATGAGTTGAAAACATTTAAGAAAATAACCGGCGGCGACAGCCTATATGCCGAGTTCAAAGGACAGCAGGCCTTTGAGTTCACCTACAACGGGCTGCTCTGGTTTTGCATGAACAGACTTCCCAAGTTTGGCGGCGATGATGGCAAATGGGTCTATGACCGCATCATGGTGGTGCGCTGCCCTAATGTCATTCCAAAGGACAAGCAGGACAAAACACTCCTTGACAAAATGTATGCCGAGCGTGATGGCATCGTCTACAAGGCTGTTAAGGCGCTGCAGACGGTTATTGCAAACGGGTACAGCTTTTCCGAGCCGGACAGTGTAAGCCTTGCAAGAGAGCAATATATGTCAGAGAACAATACTGTGATCTCCTTCTATGAGGAATGTATGTGCGAGCGGTCAGAAGGCAAGTTTAATGATTCCGCTACAACGAGCCGCATCTACGATGTTTACAGGGCATGGTGCCATGACAACAATAACGGCTTTGCCAAGACAGCCAAAGAGTTCAGAGAGACATTGGCATCCCATCTCGGCTGCACCTTTAAGGAGATGACCGTTCATACCAATAAAGGCACCTATTATAAAAATCTCACCCTCACTATTGAGGCAAAGGAGCAATACAAGAAGGCTTATGGCTATGACAGCACAGAATTCTTTGCTTAAAAGTGACAGCAGTGACAGTCGAGTGACAGTTCTCACAGGCAACTGTCACCGCGAAAACACCCATATATCAAGGACTTCCAGCCACAAGTGACAGTAGTGACAGTCTTTTAAACTTCTTAGCGCAAAAAATAAAGTTTGGAAAAGTTCAGAGAACAAGGAAAAGATTATGAGCCGTTGTGAGTATGAAATGAAAAGTTCTGTCACTTTCGTCACTGATGCTATAAAAGCCTTGCTACAAGCCGATTTTCAGCGTGACAGTTCATCAAAATTACTGTCACTGAACTGTCACTACTGTCACCGGAAGTATCACTGGAAGGAGGAATAGCTATAGCGAAGCACCATGACGAGCGCTTAGCAATTGTATCTACAGGAAATATCATCAATCACATTCTAGAACAGAAATGAAATACCTGAAACATCTTAATTCTGAGGAGGGAAAAATCATGAATTATCCACTTATGAAAATGAACAAGGAAGGTACTCTGCTGAGGCCGCAGCACACTTATTATTCCGATGAGTATGCCCATGCCATGTGCGACCTGCATCTTTCCGATGTTGTCATCGAAGACGATAAAGGAAAGTTAAAAATGCGATACCGTCTCCATGCAAAGCATCCTCATACCATTGAAGGGGCTATGGCATATAACATTCTGTGTCCAAAATGCCACCGCCATTTAAAACAGGTAGGAAGATCGCTCAGCTACCATGACCTCAGTCTCTATGCCTGTCCATTCTGCGATAAGATTTAAGGAGGAGAACGCCATGAATTATACTGAAGTCAGAATTTACACCGGTCAGCCGGAATACAGCAAGCACTTCTGGAATGCCATGCGCGGCCAGGAAAACAATTATTCCGGACTTTCCGAAGGCCGCAGCAGCGAGACAGGTACTTATACCATGCCAAATGCCACAAATAACAAATATGAAGCAGCTATCATAAACGAAAGCCTGTTCCGTAAAATCAGCACAACCTTTAATGTATATGAAGGTAGCTATCACATCCTTGCAAAGGAATATGATGACCTTGCGCAGTTTGTACCGGAAGGCGGCACTATTCCTGTTTCTGATGGTCTAAATGATTTCACTCAATACACCGTTGAAAGCCATAAGCTCGCTGCTCTTGTAAAAATGAATTCGGACTTTGTCCGCGATGCCGCATTCGACATCGAAAGCTACCTTGTAAAGCGCCTTGCCAGGAACTTTGCCAAAGCTGAGGACAACGCCTTTATTAACGGTACCGGTGTGCAGATGCCGACAGGTATCTTAAACGATGCAAACGGCGCTGAGGTTGCCTATTCCGTCGATGAAATCACCTATGATGATATAATCCGCCTGTACTTCTCTGTGAAGCCGGAATACCGCAAAAATGCCGTATGGCTCATGAACGATAAGACAGCCCTTGCCTTGCGTACGTTGAAAGACGAAGCCGGAAACTACCTCTTGCGCAACAGTGATGATACCATTCTCGGCAAAAAGGTATTTGTCTCCGAGTTTATGCCGGATATGGAGTCCGGTTCAAAGCCTATTGCCTTCGGTGATTTCAGCTACTACTGGATCATCTGCAGAAGCCCTGTCAGCGTGAGGGCGCTCTCAGAGAAGTTTGCCCTGCTCGACCAGATAGGTTACCTTGCCTTTGAGTTTATTGACGGAAAACTTATCCGCCAAGAGGCAGTGAAGGTAATTCAGATGAATACCGAGACCAACGGTTAAGACATATGGTGGAAAGGCACAGTGGAATATCCTGCTGTGCCTTTTATCTAAAAAACGAACTTTTCAAGATGAAATGCACACCAAATTTGTCGTAATTATATACATTTTGTCCCGGTTGTTCCCTTAATACTCCGTTTGAATCCGCGTTTTTTCGCGTGAAACCCCACGCCCGTTGCACGTTCGAAAGGGTGTAAGGATTTGTTACCCCCTACCCCCAGGGTCAGAAAGGAGGAGTGTCTTATGCCTGAGAAAACCACCTGCGTTACCGAAAAGGTAATCGGTGATACGCTCTACATTATAGAATCGGCAGTCAGCAGCACTGCCAAAGAAACTGCTTATGACAAACTGAAACGAATGATACTTAACGACACAGCAAAGTTTGAATTATATAAGGCTTCTTAAACAAAATAACTTGACTTCTTCGCGGCAGTACGGGAACATAGAGTACCGCTTGAAGACTGTCGGAAAGGAGGTAAACATGAATAGCAGGCAGTCTTATACTGCTGTGAAGAATAACGATAAAATAACCGCTCTGTATTGCCGTCTTTCACGAGATGACGAGCTGCAGGGTGATTCTAACAGCATTAAAAATCAGAAGACCATTTTACAGAAGTACGCTGATGACAACGGTTTTACAAACACTGAGTTCTTTGTGGATGATGGCTATAGCGGTACGAACTTCGACCGCCCGGATTGGCAGCGCCTTATCTCCCTAGTGGAAGAAGGCAGGATTGGCACCATCATTGTCAAGGACATGAGCCGTCTCGGAAGAGATTATCTAAAGGTCGGCTATTATACCGAAGTGCTCTTTCCCGGCTCCGACATTCGCTTCATAGCAATAAACAATAATGTTGACAGTGCCAATCAGCAGGACAGCGATTTTACACCGTTTCTTAATATCATCAACGAATGGTATGCCAAAGATACGAGCAAGAAGATACGTGCTGTTTTCAAGTCGAAAGGGGAGTCCGGCAAACCACTCTGCACCAATCCGCCTTACGGTTATATCAAAGACCCGGAGGACAAGACACGCTGGATAGTCGATGAAGAAGCCGCCAAAGTGGTACGCGAGGCATTCCACTTGTGTATGCAAGGGTATGGCCCTTCGCAGATAGCCAAGGAATTTACAAGGCGCAGAATTATGAATCCAACAGCTCACGCCAGGAAAAACGGAATCAATATTCCGGACAACAGAGGCCATGACGATGATTATGTCTGGCGAGGCAGCACAATAGTTCATATGCTTTCAAGGCAGGAATATTTGGGACATACGGTTAATTTCAAAACTTACCGTAAGTCCTATAAGCAGAAAAAGCAGATGAAAAATGACCCGTCGGAGTGGATGATCTTCAAGAATACCCACGAAGCAATTATTGAGGAATCCGTATTTGAAGTAGTGCAGAGAATCAGGGATGGCAGACGCAGGCTCACACCGATGGGTGAAATGCCGCTTCTCTCCGGCATGATGTTCTGTGCGGATTGCGGAAACAAGCTGTATCAGGTGCGTGGGCGAGGTTGGGAACATGAAAAAGAGTATTTTGTATGCGCTACCTACCGCAAGATAAAAGGCGGATGCAGTTCACACCAGATACGCAATGCGATCGTTGAGGAACTGCTCCTTGACGGCATCAGCCGCGTAACGGCTTTTGCCAGAGACTGTGAGGACGAATTCGTGGAGATGGTAACTAAGAAAACAAGGTCAGAGCTTGACAAAAGTATGCGTGACAGCAGACGTGAATTGGAACAGGCACAGGCCCGCATCGCCAAGCTGGACGAGATTATTCAAAGGCTCTATGAAGATAACATAGAGGGCAAGATATCCGATGAGCGTTTTACAAAGATGACTGCAAACTATGAAGCCGAGCAGCAGACTCTTGAGAAGCGAGTAACGGAACTGAAATCCATTATGACAGAGGAAAAAGAAAGCGCTCTCAATGTCGACCACTTCCTCACTCTGGTTAGAAAGTATACGGACATAAAGGAACTCACAGCCGAAATTATCCGGGAATTCGTTGAAAAAATCTATGTTTACAAGGCAGAGCGCATTGATGGCAGGCGGGTACAGCGTATCAAAATTGTATGGAACTGCATTGGCGAGTTTGACCCACCGGTTTCTGCATCCACCACTGAACAAGAAATATCGGCATAGCCGGTAAATACATACCAAACTATGCCGATATTTTTCCGGGATTAAAAATCCCTAAGACTAACCCTCTAACGGCGGGTTTTCTTTTGAACTTACGAAGCAGATTTTATCTTGAGATTTTGAATCACTTTGTTGAGGGCGTGAATATACGCCAAAGTACTGGCCTCGATGATGTCGGTGGATACACCCCGGCCCACATACGCGTTGCCGTTTTGTTTCACCTTCACCACAACTTCACCCAAAGCATCCTGACCTGAAGTGACTGCTTTGATATTATATTCGGCCAATTCCACCGGGATCTGGACGATCCGGTCAATGGCTTTATAAATGGCATCGATAGGACCGTCACCGCAGGAGGCTTCCTGAATCAATTCCTCATCTTTCTTCAGGCGGACAGTGGCTGTAGGAATGGTGGAATTACCGGTACTGACATGGAGATAATCCAGGACATACAGTTCCGTGGTATCCACCACCTGACCCCGGACCAAAGCTTCCAAATCGGAATCGGTGACTTCCTTTTTCTTATCGGCCAACTCGATAAAGCGTTGATAGGTTCTTTCGATCTCGGCTTCAGAAAGATTGTAGCCCATCTCCTCCAGCCGGTTCTTCACCGCATGCCGTCCGGAATGTTTACCCAATACCAATTGGCTTTGGCTGAGCCCAATCGACTCCGGAGTCATGATCTCATAGGTCATCCGGTTTTTCAGGATGCCGTCCTGATGAATGCCGGATTCGTGAGCAAAAGCATTGGCTCCGACGATAGCTTTGTTATGTTGGACAGGTTTACCGGTTAAAGTGGACACCAATACGCTGGAACGGTAGATCTGTTCCGTATGGACGCGGGTTTCCGCCCGGAAATGTTCAGCCCGGGTCTTAATGGCCATGACGATCTCCTCAAGCGCCGCATTTCCGGCCCGTTCACCCAATCCGTTAATGGTGCATTCCACCTGATCGGCGCCGTTTTCAACGGCCGCAAGGGAATTGGATACAGCCATCCCCAGATCGTTGTGGCAATGGACCGAAACGAGAACCTTGTCGATTCCCGGCGTATTCTCCTTAATATACCGGATCATCTTCCCGAATTCGCTGGGTATGGCATAACCCACCGTGTCCGGGATATTGATCACCGTGGCGCCGGCCTTGATCACTTCGCCGAAAATCCGGCATAGAAAATCCCAATCGCTCCGGGTGGCATCCTCAGCGGAAAACTCCACGTTGGGACAAAGACTCCGGGCGTACTTTACCGCTTCAACCGCCATTGCCACCACCTGGTCCGGATCCTTTTTCAACTTATATTTCATATGAATATCCGACGTGGCGATGAAGGTATGGATTAACGGATTTTCTGCTTCCCGCAAGGCCTCCCATGCCCGGTCGATATCCCCTTTAACGGCACGGGCCAAAGAACAGACCGTGACTCCCCGTACCTCCCGGGCAATCGCCTGAATTCCGGCGAAATCCCCCGGCGACGCGATGGCAAATCCGGCCTCAATCACATCCACATTAAGGCGGGCCAATTGTCTGGCAATCATCAGTTTTTCATCCACATTCAAATTAATACCGGCTGATTGCTCTCCGTCCCGCAAAGTGGTGTCAAAAATCCTAATTTTCCGCATCACAGTTACCTCCTTCAATCGTTGTATTTCAATTCAACCCTGTCAAATACATCCGAAGTGCAACAGATCCAGGCTACTCGGCTTAAAAAAATAAAAAAACTTCGTCCCTATGTTCGGGACGAAGTTTGATTTCGTGGTACCACCCAACTTCACCGTATGGTTAAATACGGCCTCAGGACAATCGCCATCATCACGCAGATCATGGTCAACTGTCTTCGCTGTAACGGGCAGGAAACCTTTACGGATCCCCCGGCTTTGCCTACTGGAACTGCACTTCGTTGGGCTAAGCTGCTCTGAGGAGAGTTTCAGGCTGTTTGGGTGCCGGTTTTCACCGACCACCGGCTCTCTTGGACCCTACCATCCTTACTGGGCCTCATCATCGCATTTGTTTTTTTGATTATGTTATACAAATTATACGAGAGCTTAAAATGAATGTCAAGATGTTTTGTCAGACAATTTGACTGGATTATTTTATAAATTATGGAGGATTTTTGCAATCTAAAAAAGAATAAAAGGAAAATTATTACATAACCCCAATCCGAGGTGAACCGCATGTCTCTGTCAGACAACCGTACGCATCGATTCTCCAATGAGCCGGGGCCCAAAAACTTTTGGGAGAAACAGTATGACAAGCTTTCCCATAATCCCAAAGCCGACAGCAGGCCGCATCAGGTATTTATCGATAAAATCCAAACCATGCCGGAGAAAGATTATACTCCTCCTTTATCATCATTGCCTGTCTTCATAAAGTCGTCGCCTGCCGTCGAACGTCTGGCAGCCCGCAACAACTTAGCCAATACCGCTTTCAGCGGCGATAAGGTTATCTCCCGCGCCCAAGCCAGCCTTTTCATGGCAGGATACAAGCTGGGAGACGATAAACGACTCGGCATTACCGGTAAAATGGATCATCATACTATTCAAGCACTTACCGAATTTCAAAACGCAGCCGGATTGGAGCCCACCGGGAAACTCGATCTGGAGACCATGAAAGCTCTGGACCTTGTCACTCAAAAGGGATTGACCAAATCTGAAATCGAAGCTTTGGGGAAACAAACAGCACTGGAAGTATCCAAGCAACTGTCCCTTGAAAAGCAACACCGGCTCATCCAGCGGAATCAGCTTGTTGAGGCGGAATGGAACGGCAAAGGCAACCTCGACATTGCCACAGCCCAGGCCTCCCTTAAACTGGCCGGATACGATCTGGGCCATTATGGCATCGACGGAATAGCCGGAAGATATACGAAAGCGGCTATCTTACAGTTTCAGAAAGACCGCGGCCTTAACCCCACCGGTATCCTGGACTCCGAGACGATGATCGCTTTGGAAAACGCCACCGCCGAAGGATGGACCCGCCCGACCCAAGCCTCTAAACAAGAAACGAAAATTGAAGCACCAAAACCGAAACTGGAGCACAAGATAACCATTGATAAAGAAAGTCTCCCAAAGTACACCGTATCCTATGAACGTTTCGTCTCTATAAAACGCCAGTCCGAGATTGATGCTTATGCGAAAGGGGCACCTTTAGATCCTGTTCGCCTCAATCAAACCCGTCTGAAAACGATGGGGTTTAACATCGGCCCATCCGGCGCAGACGGTCTCCCCGGCCCAAATACCCGAAACGCCATTGCTGCGTTCCAACAAGCCTTCGGTTTGCCGGTTACCGGTGAGCTGGATCGGGAAACGATTGCCCGGATCGAGAGTGAGTATGCAAAGGGTGCGAGGGGGAGGGAGATAAAGGAATCTAAAATGACACAGTCTGCAAACAACCAACATACACATACTCGCGATATTAAACTTAAATGGATAAAAATTGACGGAATCAAAATATTTAAAGGAACGTATCAGGTCATTATTAGAAGTGATGTCTCCAACAGTTTTGCCAATGCAGTCAAAGAAATTAATGAATTAGGGGGAATGGTTGTAAGCGGTGGAGGTATAAGACCTTTAAATTTGGGGGGTGAAAAAGGTCAATCAGCAACTAGCTTACACTATTTTGGTGTCGCAGTCGACTTAGCTGTAGGATACGGTATGCAAAACCCAAACAAAGATCCATATGTAATTGTAAGAGAAGGAGGCACAGATGCCAATCCGAGGTGGAGGGTTTATTGTAGAACAACCAATAAAGCTGTAAAAACGCGCACCCTCGAGGCTGTTATTTGGAAAAAAGATGTTGGAATAATTTCACAAAAGGTTACCGACAGATTCATCGATATTACAGAAATAATGAAAAAACATGGTTGGGAACCGATATCTGCAAGAAATGACTGGAAAACAAATTATCTTAGTTGCGAATGGTGGCATTTTCAGAAAACCGATACTATACCAAAAAATGCAACATTCGGAAGCGAACTTCTTAAAGTCTACGATCAAAAAGAAGTTGATAAGTATTTTGGCAATAAAAGAGCCAAATTTCTTAATTATATATGGCAAAGTGGCGTTTTCAAAGAAAATACTCAGAAAGGGAAATAAATTATGAATAAAAGCAGAATATTGACATTCTTTTTAACTTTATCTTTCTCATCAAACTACTTTACCTGCAATGCAACCGAGAATATTAAATATCACCCCATCGTTGTAAATGACTATTTGCTCGGGGGCTATGGAGGCGGAACCTGGTGGGAATATGACGACCTGTTTGAACGCTTGGATAATAAACAAACATATCAAATCTATTCTCTAACTGAAAAAATCGGTAACGCTGTGGGAGAAAAGATAAAAAACGAAATAGAATATGAACCTCCCCAAATTAAAATCAATCATCCCAAATACAGACTCACTGAACTTTACGCCATAAGCTGTGATTGGAACCCGTTACCCAGACTACCAAAATCCTCAGCAACAATAATGAAGCCTATCGAAAAATTGTTCAGGATATCTTGCGCGAGCACAAGATAAAACAATGTTCCTAATATCGAACAAATCATCCATGTCGATCTGGAAGGAGCTATTAAAATTTATAATTTCTTAATTCATAATTCATTTTATTTTTAAAGGAGATAAACTTATGAAAAAAAGCCTGTATTTTAAATCAACCATCATTACAATACTTTGTTTAATCCTTTTCTTAGCATTATCGCTTTCAAGACCAAAAGCCGCAACAACGGATCTTATCTATTTTATGCCTTCATTCACCCATACCGCTCCAGACAAAGGCATCATCAAAACTCTCAACCTTCATACCGGAACAATCATCAAACATCACGTTCAATTACCTGTAGCTACAGAGATTTACAAAGTTTGTGGCATTGATAATAACCTTGCCATATTAAGTAACGGTTCTTTTGACGGCGAAAGTGGAAGATTATTCTTTTACTTGTTAGATCAAAAGAAAGTCATTGATATAGGCATAAAATTAATCGATTATGAAGCGTATAAATATGCCTTAAGCCCAAATCAAAAATGGCTAATCCTAACCTATATGCCGCCTCGGGGCGGAGGTAATGATGTTGCCATCTTAATGCAAAGAAATCCACTCCGCATCCTCAAACGAATAACCCGTTCCAATGGTTTTGGAAGTTTTATTTGGATAGATAATGACACTGATATTTATTTTGGAACCGATTCTTACTTAACCCGTTTAGCCATGAAAAATTCGTATAAGACCATCTGGGAGAAAAAACTGCCATCTTCCTTGACCGATTTACAAAATGGAATTTGCTTAAGTTTTATCAAAAAAAATTTGAAGACAAAAATTAATTATATTACTGATATTTCAACTTGGCGTACGACTACCATTCAAACTTAAAATGGCTTCTCTAATTTATCCTCTAACGGTCAATGGCTCATCATTCGCCATCATCCACCAGAAACAGTTAATTTTACCGGAGTTATTACAATAATTAACTTAAAACTTTAAAACAAAAAACCATTCAGATAGATAAAGAAATTGTTTCTCCTCGCGGAATGAGAATCGATTATAACCGGATCACTCACGAAGATATCCTGTATTTTGTCGGCGAAAAATCTTTTGCCAAAATCGATATGAAGACCTGTAAAATAACACAGCGAAAAATTATTGAATAAACTTTCATATTATTCTAACTTTTCAAAAACATCAATATGGCCTTTGAATCAGGATTTGATCCTGCAGCCCGTAATAATGCATCAGGCGCCACTGGTTTAATTCAATTTATGGAACCTACTGCTAATAAATTAGGAACAACAACAAAAGCTTTGGCTGAAATGAGTACAGTCAAGCAATTGAATTATGTTTATTTGCATTATAAACCTTATGCTGGGAACACAGTATTGGAGATGCATATATGGTTACCTTTATGCCGATAGCCGTTGGTAAAAACGGTGATTTGTACTTGGCATCAAAGATTCATTCAGATAGAATTATTAGCGGCAACCTAACATATGGAAAAGTTTATTCCCAAAATTCTGCTTTAGATGTTGATGGTGATGGAAGAATAACAAAAGCGGAAGCCGTAGGATTTATTGAAAGAATTCATCGATGGATATCAAACATTAGAAAGAAATTTAGCTCGGGTTATTGGAGATGAAAACTCGATTCGTTTCGAATTTCTCGATTATTTACCTGAAAATATGTATGAGCCATATAAAAAAGGAGATATCTTACTTCAGTTCAAAAAAGAAAACTCCAAAATAATCACTATATGGGGAAAAATTGGGCCACTTTTGCTGGAAAACCGTAAGCCAGGAGTATATTTTGAAAAAATCACCAAAACAGAAAAGCCTTAAAATCTATGAAATACCTAGGATGTTACTATACTCAATCATTTTATCTAACTACGCTTCAGATTCTACACAAATAATCTCAAAGTTATTAAGAACTATCATCCTAATCGTCGTATTCGGCATATTTATTTGAGGTTATGCTGATGGAGTTTGGTTATGTCGAAAATATTTTCATCGCAAAAGATATTATCGTAACTAATAAGCCCTATGTAGAAATGCTTCCGGTAACCTTTGAACCGAATTTCTTATTGACTCCGATGGCGACGGAATTTTGGAACTCCTGGTAAAAAGCTGTTATTACGAAGGTGTCGGATATCTTTTATACAAGCGGAACGGTAGTGAATTTGAATGCGTTCTGAAAAATGGAATCGGAGCATAAGCAAGCCACAATAACACAAAAAAGCTGGTGAATCCCAATAGAATTCACCAGCTTTACTTCATAATTCAAACTCTTACTCTCCCTGCGGCTGTTTCTCTGCTGCCCCTTCATCCTCCAAAATGATCTCTTCCACTTCGGACAGGAGTACTTCTCTCTTATCCCCGTTTTCAAACTGAACCACCAATGTTTCTCTCAACTGGTTGGTCTCGATAATCTTACCTTCCCTTCCGTCCACCCGGACTTTGCTGCCTACCAACGGTAGATCCGCCTTGGTATCACGGTAACCGGAGGATTCAAACTTCAAACAACACATTAACCGGGAACAAATACCGGAAATTTTAGCCGGATTGAGCGACAAATTTTGCTCTTTGGCCATTTTAATCGAAACCGGTTCAAAATCGCCCAAAAATGTAGCACAACAAAGGGGCCGGCCACAAGGCCCGAGACCTCCGATCATTTTCGCTTCATCGCGGACACCGATCTGCCGAAGCTCGATCCGGGTCCGGAACACAGCAGCCAAATCTTTGACCAATTCCCGGAAGTCCACCCGTCCATCGGCAGTAAAATAGAAAATGATTTTACTCCGGTCAAAGGTGTATTCCACATCGATTAGCTTCATTTCCAGTTTGTGCTGTTCGATCTTTTGCTGGCAAATGATCAACGCTTTCTTCTCTTTTTCCTTGTTTTCCTGGAGCTGCACATGATCTTCCGGTGTTGCAATCCGGAGAACATTTTTAAGTGGCAGTGTGACCTTGTCTTCTCCCACTTGCCTGGGACCAATCATAACCTGACCGAATTCAATGCCCCGGGCCGTCTCTACAATCACATAGTCCCCTTGATTCACCTCAATCGATTGAGGATCAAAATAATAAATTTTACCCGCTTGCTTAAAGCGGACTCCTACCACATTGAAAACCATTCAATCCGATCCTTTCAAAATGATCCGTTTATATTATCCCTATTTTAAATTATATTGTACATGAATTACACTATTCGGTAATCAAAAAAATCATCTTTTTCAAAAAATTCTCTCAATTCTCTAGTAAACCGGTACTATGACGTATATAGCCGTTTCAATGTTATGAAAAAGTCATCCAGCATCAGGCGGACATTGACATTATACTCGCACATAACCAGTAATTCCGCCACTTTCCCCAGAGCCTCTGCGGCCCGGCGGACGGAATCTGGATTGTCCAAGCGAATCAATTCCTGGCGGAGTTCCGTCTCCCATTGCCGCAAAATCATTAAAATATCCTTCCGGTCCTTCTTTTCCAACTCTTCGTCGAATTTAAACAATGAAATCAAATCCAGACGGATCAATTCAGCGATGGGCCGAATATAGGAAACCGAATGATCCCCGGGTTCTCCCAAGGCTAAACCGGGTAAACCCTGACTGGCCGCACTGCGCTCCTGTGCCTCGGCAGGGCTGTAGCCCAATTCCAAAAGACGTTGCTCAATTTCCGCAATGGAAACCGGGAACAAATGATAAACCTGGCAACGGGAGCGTATGGTAGGCAAAATGCTGTCGGCCCTAACCGCCACAAACATAAATATGATCCCCGGCGGAGCTTCTTCCAACAGTTTTAAGAAACTATTGGAAGCCACATCCGTCAATGTTTCGGCTTCCGGGAAAAAATATATTTTGCGCTTCCCCATGACCGGACTCAAATAAGCATGGTGCTGAACCTGACGGATCTGATCAATTTTAAGCGTATTCCCCTCCGGCTCCACAACAATAAAATCCGGATGCACACCCCCGTCAAAACGGCGGCATGAAGGGCAGCTACAGTTTTCGTCCATTCCGCCCTCTTCGCAAAGCAACCGCTTGGCAAAGGCCTTAGCCAACGTTTTCTTTCCCACTCCGGCAGGCCCCAACCACAGGTAAGCATGTCCAACCCTTCCGGCAGCCAACGCTGAGGTCAAAGATTTAACAACTTCGCCGTGTCCAATGATTTTCTCCAATATCTCCCATGCCACCCATCTTACCAGTATAAATCGATTAATAAACCCCGGATCTCGTCAAGCTTGCCCACCAAGTCGAGTTGTTTTTTTTCCTGATCGATGACGGAGTCGATCAATTCCTCAAGGGAAGCATTTATCCGTTTAACGATCACATAATTCTTCCGGTTCCCGAAGCGGTCCCACAATGTCTCTTCCTCCAGGGAATAAGCCTGGCCAATGGCTTCCTTCATGAAAGACCGTACCAATTCGACATAACGTTTAATCCCTTCCGGTGTCGGCCGTTTTTTCAACTCCTGGCTTTGCGCATCGATCTTCTGTAATAACTCGGAACATATTTGCTTTTTTTGCTCGATCACCGAATCTTTTAAAACCGTTTCAAACGATCCGGCCGCTGAATCGGCGCCTCGAGACGTCAACTGTTTCGAACTGCTGATCATGGTGGAGTCTACCGGTTTGATCTTCAACGTTGTTCCTCCGTTATCATCTTAAATTTTGATAAAATCGGCTACTTCAAGCACAAACACCGTGGCTCCACCAACCGTCACTTCGACCGGTGCCTGCATATAGTTGTTCATGGACGGACCCACCGAAGCCAACGGAGTCACTAACTGCTTCCGGGTCTGACATGTCTCTTTGATAATCTCCATCACTTCGCCCACTTTTTCGGCGGGAACCCCGATCATCAAGGTTGTGTTCCCCTGACGCAAAAATCCCCCGGTACTTGCCAATTTAGTCGCTGAATAATGATGTTCCGTCAATGCTTTCAATAACTTATGCACATCCTGATCCTGCACCATTGCAATGATCATACGCATATGCAACACCCCCGTTCGGATTTCCCAAACGTTATATATTCAACCTCTGCTTCAATATCTCCATGACCTCCCGGTGAATCGCTTCAACGGACCGTTCCTCCGATGCGATCCGGACAAACCTGGGTTCTGACTGGGCCAGCTGAATAAAACCTTCCCGGACTTTCCGGTGAAAAAGCACCTCCCGGGACTCGATTCGATCGGCTTCCGCCTTATGCTGACGGCCTTTGACCCTTTCCAACGCTTTCTCGACGGACACATCGATAAAAAAGGTCAAATCGGGCATCAATCCGTTCACCGCCATCCGGTTTACGGTTTGAACCGCCTTCACATCCCAGCCGAGACCATAACCTTGATATGCGATACTGGAATCGATAAAACGGTCGGAGATGACAATCTTGCCTTCGGCCAACGCCGGTTTGATTAAACTCTCCACGTGTTGAGCCCGGGATGCTGCATAAAGCAATATTTCGGCCATCGGCACCAACGGCTCCGTGGTCGGCGTTAAGATAACCCGGCGAATCTCCTCAGCCAACGGCGTACCTCCCGGTTCCCGGGTCAGAATCACAGAATAGCCTTTTTGGGACAATTCCTCTTTTAATTTTAATGCCTGAGTGCTCTTCCCGGAGCCATCCAAGCCCTCAAATGTAATTAAATAACCTTTAGTCATCATTACCCTCGATGCAGCTAATCTTTATTTCACCCCGTCCATTCATCCCCCGGACTGTCCCACCGGCTGTTTGAATGTCCCGCAATACGCTGATCATTTCCGCGGTAATCCGTTCCCCCGGCCCTACCAGCGGAATTCCCGGCGGATACGGGGCAATCACTTCAGCAGCAATACAGCCGACCGCCATTTCCGGGGTCACCGTCCGAGTCTGCGCAAACGCAATTTTCCTGGGAGCAATCTCCACCGGGCCCACCGGCATCCGAAATTCCAATGGAAAACGCCGTTTTTCCCCTGTGATGCGACAGGCCATCCGTTGAAAGGCTTCAGCCAATTGCCGGAGATCCGCCACCGGCTGCCAGGGCGGACACAACAAAGTGACTTGATTGAAATCAGCGTATTCAGCCTGAATATTGTACTCTTCCCGAAGCATCCGGTCAACCTCGTACCCGGTCAACCCGGCATCCAACCAGGAACAACTCAACCGCCACGGATCGACGATCCGTTCCCCGTGGGCCGTATCTCCATCCTGCAACACCCGGATTCCCGGCAGTGAGGCAAGGCTCCGTTTCAACTCCGTCATTTGCTCCAAGGACCGGTTAAACAGCGTCCGTCCTTCCCCTGCCAAATAGGCCCGGTTTAAATCCAGTGAAGCCATGAATACAAAAGAAGGGCTGGTAGTGGAGATCCATTGCAAGCTCCGGGCGATTCTTCCCAGATCAACCCGGGGTCCCTTTATATGTAGAAAACCGGTCTGCGTCAGGCTCCCTAAAAATTTATGGGTCCCCTGAATCCAAAGGTCGGCTGCAATAAATGCACTGTAATCCGGTTTCCCCCACCATTCGAAATGTCCGCCATGGGCTTCATCGATGATTAAAATGCGATCTCCGATGACTTGCCGAATGGCATTGACCCGGGTAGCGATCCCTTGATAGGTAGGGTTGGTCAAAATTAGTCCTTTCGCTTCCGGATGGTCTTTCACCGCCTGTTGCAGCGCAGCCAAATTGACCCCTTCCGGCAGTCCCCAGCCGGGAACATAATCGATGTCAATGTAGATCGGATATAAATCCGCCAGAATTAACCCGTTATATACTGAACTATGACAATTCCGGGCAACGAATACCCGATCTCCGGGGTTAAAACAACCCAACATGGACGCATGCAACCCTTGGGTCGCCCCCTGGACCAAAAAAAAACTTTGATCAGCATGATAGAATTCAGCAGCCAACCTTTCGGCGTCGGTTTTCGCCCGTTCCCAATCCAGACCGGACAACTCGGTTAAGTCGATACGGAGCAAATCCTCCGGCTGCCAACCATCTCCCCAGCTGATCCCGCCCCGGTGCCCCGGAGTATGAAACCCCGTCTTCCCTTGTTCCAGGTAACGGAGAAGCTCGGAAAAAAACGGGGTTAAATAACGTTCTGCCTGGTTTTTCATTGTATTTAAAAATTCGACACCGTTGATGGTATTTCCTTTTTTATTTCAATTTAGGGCGTTGGTTTCAAGATATAGCGCACTGTACACAGTACAACTCTGGTACGGGGCGAGGTCCTGGGTATGGATGTTGGAAGGAGCGCATAGTGTTCCTATCGCGATCCATCACCTAGTACCCAGCACCTAGAACCCAGTATCCCAGATTTGTCTTCCATCCCTTCCTACTGGTCCTGACTCCTATATATAAATATAAATAAAAACAGGCATCACGATTTACCTGTTTTCGCCAAAATCATCGGCCAGATGATTCCATATTCTGTGGAAAACGCCGACCCAGTACGGATAATTCCGATGATGCGCTTCGGTGGCTACGACATCTGCCTCACAATCAGCGCAAAGCGATATATCTAAAATCCTTAACCCTTCACCATCCAACCTCCCGCAACCGGAACAACAGCGGATATGCATCCCGATACCTCCGCTCCGCTAGGAAATGATCTGTTTTAACTCTATTCGGAGCAGAACCTCTTCGTGTATGTCCCGATGCAAAAATTACAGCTCAATTAGGTAACGAGCGGCTAAAAGCGCAATCAGCCCCGGAATTCCCAAAAAACCTACAAACAACGAATTAAAAGGGTTCAATGGGATTTCCAGGGCAACATATTGAGCCAACAAATTAAACAAATAAATCCCGGCCGCTCCCAGAGCGCCTTGAAAAAAGACACCGAACAAAAAATAAAGCGGCTTCCACAAACTTTTCCCGAGAAGATAAAGCAAAAGTAAAGCCGTAATATACACAAAAATTAATCCTGAAAACATAAAAACACCCCCAGTCGCTAAATTCTATTTGGGGATGTCTTCTTTTAGACCGCCTTTCGGCAAAATCTACGATGACTCGCTGTAAATAAACCGTTCCGCATTTAACCCGATTTCCCGGGCTCTTTTCAATAAGTAAGTATACTTCTTTTCAGTGGCTCCCATATAATAAATGGCGTGGTCAATCAAGTCCGGATCCGTTACATTATTAAAATAAATCTTGGCATAAGTCCATTCCCGGCGCGCCTCTTCCAACAAATCCAACAAATTATCATTGACGTATCCAAACTGAATACTATCCCACTGAAACGCCGCAAGAAATTTTTTGAAAAAATCCCTCCAATTATGCGGCTGATGCCGGGTAATACTTCGCATCATCATCACCTCATTTGATTTCACATGTCACCGTTCCGAAAGGAGCGGCTCTTCCTTCAGTATGATCCAAATGAGGCAGATTTATACATTAAATGTCAACCCGGCCTTCCAAAGCTTTACTCAAAGTTATTTCATCGGTATATTCCAAATCGCCGCCGACCGGAAGCCCCCTGGCCAGCCGGGTTACCCGGATACCCAACGGCTTGATAATCTTGCTCAAATACAAAGCAGTGGCTTCGCCTTCCACATTGGGGTCGGTGGCAATCACCACCTCGGTATACGAACCGGTTTGAAGCCGGGAAAGCAATTCTTTAATCCGGAGATCGTCAGGGCCAGTGCCTTCCAGAGGAGATATGGCGCCCCCCAACACATGATATTGTCCCTTAAACACCCGGGTCCGTTCCAGTGTAATAACATCTTTCGGCTCTTCCACCACACAAAGCATTCCGTTGCTCCGGTTGGTATCGGCGCAAATCGGGCAGACGGAACTTTCGCTTAATTGCCCGCAAATCTCGCAAAATCCGATTTTATGTTTGGCTTCCAGCATGGCTTCGGCAATTTTGCCGACTTCGCCTTCAGAAAGCGTCAAAATATAAAAAGCCAGCCGCTGGGCGGTTTTAGGCCCAATGCCGGGTAATTTGGACAACTCATGAATTAAACGGGTCATTGCATGGGGATATAACATCGGTTGCTCCCTGAATTAAAATAAATTCGGCATCCCCGGAATTTTCAGTTGACCGGTAATCTTAGCCATATCTTCATTGGCCATATCCTGGGCCTTTTTAATCGCTTCATTCATCGCAGCTACCACCAGATCCTGCAACATCTCCACGTCGTCGGCATTCACCACTTCCGGGTCGATAAACACTTGTTTAACCTCTAATTTGCCACTGATCTCTATCTTAACGGCGCCTCCGCCTGCTGTCCCTGTCACGGTCTTATTAGCCAGTTCTTCCTGAATTCGGGCCATTTCAGCCTGCATTTTCTGAATCTGTTTCATAGCTTGTTGCATATTCGGTACCATCGTTGATATCCTCCTTTATTCCATTTCCATTCACACTAAATCGGTTCGGCTTTGCCCCCAAACAAAGACATCGCTTGTTTTAAAGCATCCGGTATCTCCGTTTTTTCGCCGGACGGCGGCTCCGGTTTTTCCGGTGCGCTTTGGGGTACACATGCTATTTTAACCGGACGCCCGTAAGTATTCAACAAAATATTCTCCAACAGTTCCTTGTTTTGTGGAAGTGCCAGGTTTTCAAGGTGAAATTTTAAGTTAGCCGGAAATTCCACAATCAATTGGGAACCGTCAAACTTTACCGGCTTGCCCTCTTGAATTAATGCAGCAACCGTCCTCTTCCTGCTTTTCACATTCTCAAGGAACCCTTCCCAGTCAAAATCCTGGATATCGGCGGCCCCTCCGCCACTGACAGGCGGTCCGGATGGTTTGGCATTAACCGAAGCAACTGCAGTCGAAGCCGGTTTAGAAGCCACAGCAGCCGGAGGAGTCTGCGAAGGCCGCGGGACTTCGGCCGAGCGGGGAACCGAATGGACGGCAATTTGGCCGCTCCGGACCATCTGTTCCAACCGTTCCAGCCGGGCCAATACATCGCCGGCCCTCTGGCCGGTGGTGAGTTTAATCAAAGCCAATTCCAGCGGCAACGTGCTTTGGAAGCTCTTTTTTACGTCATTGGTAGCCGTTGCCAATGTTTCAATGATCTCAATATACTGATCCACGCTGAAACGACGGTTTCCTCCCGAAGTCAGAGAGGCGAGCAATTGGTCGCGGAAATACTCCACCAGGCTTTGGCCGAACTGAAATAAATCCTTACCGTCCATGCAGACGTCATCCAATAATTTTAAAGCCGCCTTCGTATCCCTTTTCTCTATCGCCTCAGCCAGTTTCTCCAATTCTTCTTGATCGATCAAACCTAAAATCGCCCGGACATCCGCTTCGACCAACCGTCCGTCACTATGAGCGATACATTGTTCCAGCAAGCTTAAGGCATCCCGCATTCCGCCTTCGGCATGTTTGGCAATTAACTGCAATGCCTTCTCCTCGGCATCGACATTCTCAGCAGCCAGAATGGTCTTTAACCGGCCGACGATTTCATCCATGGTAAACCGTTTAAAGTCAAAACGCTGACAACGGGATAAAATGGTCAACGGCAACTTATGGACTTCAGTAGTAGCCAAAATGAATACCACAAATTGCGGCGGTTCTTCCAACGTTTTGAGCAGGCCATTAAATGCTTCCATCGTCAGCATATGAACTTCGTCGATGATATAGATTTTATATTTGCCCTCAGCCGGCGTAAATTTGATTTTTTCCCGCAAATCCCGGATTTCGTCAATACCCCGGTTGGAAGCGCCGTCGATCTCTAAAACATCCAAAAAAACGCCTTCATTTATCCGCTGGCACGCGGAACATTGATCGCACGGATCCACCCCATGGGGAGATTCACAATTGAGCGCTTTGGCAAAGATCTTGGCCGTACTGGTTTTCCCGGTTCCTCGAGGCCCGGTAAATAAATAAGCATGGGCAATGCGACCGGTAGCAATCGCATTGGACAATGTGGTGACCACATGTGCCTGTCCGACAAAATCGGAAAAACCCCGCGGCCGCCAACGTCGGTATAGAGCTTGATAATCCATTATTTCCTCCTCATTCACTGTCATGTGAATATTCGCTATCTTTGACCCAAACTCCTTTACCAATCATCATCCAGCAGCGAGGTTCATAAAAAATTGCGGTGCTTTCACCGCAATAAACCATAACACATAAGTAAGCCGGTTACGACATGTAACCCTATATTTCCGGCCAGCGCCGGGATGATCTCCGGCACTGTCTCCCGATAACGGCGTAGCCGAAGCATGATCCAGCAGGCCAAGGGTATGGTTAAATAGGAATAAAGGGCATGGACGGGAAGCTTTCGGGTTAATACACAAGCCAATAATGTCAGGTATGCCATCACGACGGAAGCCAGGTAAACCAAAGCGCCCTTCTGGATCCCTAAGGATACGATCCAATTTCGCTTTCCGCACTCACCGTCCGCATGAACATCAGGAAATTCATTGAGAATGAGAACTCCCATAATTAAAAAGCCCACCGGAATTCCGGCCAAAAAAGATTCCCAGGAGATATGATTGGTTTGTAGTAAATAACTTCCCATGACGGACAGCGGACCAAATGCGGCACCGACCATTATTTCGCCCCATCCGCGCCCCATTCCCGCCACAAAACACCCACTGTAACAGATACCAATCATGATCCCCAGTATCGTAAGACCTAAAATATAAAAATTCCAACGTGCCAGAGTCAGTATAACGGCCAGGATTAATGCCATTCCAAAGGCAACCAACGAACCATGCAAATAGCTGTTTCGACTTAAGATACCGTTTTGAATCAATCGACTTCCACCGCTGAACGGCGTTACATTGCGATTGATGGCATCGCTCCCCAAGGCATCATAATAATCATTCAACATGTTGGCGCCGGCATGGCTGCTCATCACGATGATTAGTGCATATACCAAAGCATCCCAGCTGTAAATGTTTTCCCGGGCTGCCAAACAGGCTCCTACCAGAACCGGAACGATAGAAGCCAAAAAAAATGAAGCACGCATTGCCTTAAGCCATGTGATCAATGTTTTCATCTGTCACTTCCTCACTTGTCATCCTGAATTGACTCTAAAAAGCCTATCAAGTATATTGTGCTCATAATTTTTCATTCCAACCAACTTTTAGACAGATAAATAAGCAAATAACCCCGGCGGGGGTTATTATTCTAGAAAACTCATCCGTTGAATATGTACGCCGGGCATAGCCTCCAATTCATGCTGGAATTCCTCGGTCTGTTTTTCGTCGCCCTTATAAACCAAGGTAATTAGGCCATTATCCTTTGACGGGCTTGGAATTCCCATTCTACAAAGGATATTCTCTCCATGCCGGGTAATGATTTCTTGAAGATCGGGAGCATGTTCTGCCCGACGTTCAACTAAGATACCAATGATAGACAACGGTTCAGTCACTTGATCACCTCGTCTTCTAATATTCACTCTCCCATGGATATTTATTCATGATGGACGCTCTTCCACATGTTTCCATATCTTGACAGTTTGCGCTACATATGAGATAGTGAAAAAAACGAAAACAAACCCACGAATGTCGATATAAGGAGAAAAATGGAATGCGCTGGGGATTAACTGTTTTTTTGATTTTACTGACAGTCGTCACCGGATGGGCTGCAGAATTACCGGCTGCTTCTTCCGGAGTATTGGTCCAATGTCCGGAAACCTTGATGGCCGTCGGAGATATCGGATTTCCCAAAACTTTAGGTGAGCTCATCCTGAAAGACCCTTCTTATCCGTGGAAAGGAACCCGGGACATCTTGGAACAGGCCGACGTCCTCATGGGAAATTTAGAAATCCCTCTCTCATTACGCGGCCGTGCTTATACGGATAAAACCTGGATTCTCCGCGCCCACCCGCAAACCGTTGATGCACTGGAAAACATCGGTTTTGATATTATGACCCTGGCAAACAATCATATCATGGACTTTGGTCCGCTGGCGCTCCAAGATACGATAGATGCCTTAAAAAGCAAAAACATTCAATATACCGGAGCCGGAATGAACAGCGATGAAGCCAGGAAGGCCGCTTGGTATGTCACGCCCAACGGCGTTAAAATCGCGTTTCTTGCCTATTCATTAACTTTTCCGGACATATTCTGGGCAAAACCCAACCGGCCCGGCACAGCCCACGGCAATCCGGCACACTTCATCCCCGACATTAAACACGCCAAAGAATCCGCGGACATAGTCGTCGTTTCCTTTCATTGGAGCAGCGAAATGCTGAATTACCCCAAAGACTATCAAAAAAATTACGCCAAGCAATGCATTGACGCCGGAGCAAGCCTGGTTATCGGCCATCATCCTCACGTCCTTCAAGGCCTTCAGGTTTACCGGGGCGGCCTCATCGCATATAGCCTTGGAAATTTCGCCTTTGGAACCTACAGTACTCAAGGGGTAAAGGATAGCATTATTTTAGCCGTGGATTTCGCCCGGGACGGGCTGATTCAGGCGAGACTGTATCCGGTCAATGTTGACAATCACCAAGTCCACTTCCAAACTAAACGCCGTTTTGGTAAAGATGCCGAACGGGTCATTCAAGATCTGCGAAACTTATCGAAAGAATTTAAAACCGAAATCCTGTTTCAAAAAGACATCGGCATTATTAATATCCGAAAATAAAGGGCCTTCACGGCCCTTTTATATCTTTACTTAGCTTAGCGAATTACATCAACCCCAATATATTCCCGTAGAACCTCCGGGACTGTCACGCTGCCGTCCTCATTTTGATAATTTTCGAGAATTGCGGCAACGGTACGGCCAACGGCCAACCCTGAACCATTGAGCGTATGAACGAACTCCGGTTTGGCTCCGGGTGCCGGACGATATCGGATATTGGCCCGCCGGGCCTGGAAGTCCTCAAAATTGCTGCAACTGGATATCTCACGGTAAGTATTGAAGCTGGGCAGCCAAACTTCCACATCATAACATTTGGCGGCCGAAAATCCTTGATCTCCGGTACATAACAGCATCACCCGGTAAGGAAGTTTAAGCTTCTCCAAAATTTTGCAGGCATCATTAACCAGCTTCTCATGCTCCATATAGGACTCTTCCGGTTTACAGAACTTCACCAGTTCCACTTTGTTAAACTGATGCTGACGGATGATCCCTTTGGTATCCCGTCCAGCTGACCCGGCTTCCGCCCGGAAGCATGCCGTATAAGCCGCATAATAAATCGGCAGTTGGTCCGCTGAAAGGATCTCATCCCGGTGTAAATTGGTGACCGGCACTTCCGCTGTCGGTACCATGTAATAGTCCCCAGGCGTAACCTTGAACATATCTTCTTCAAACTTCGGCAATTGGCCCGTGCCGGTCATCGAAGCCCGATTCACCAAAAACGGAGGAAAAACCTCGGTATAACCATGCTCACTGGTATGCACATCCAACATGAAATTGACCAATGCCCGCTCTAATTTGGCACCCCAATGTTTCATGACGACAAAACGGGCACCGCTGATTTTCGCAGCCCGTTCAAAATCCATAATGCCTAAACCGACGCCGATTTCATCGTGGGATTTGGGTTCAAAGTCAAAACGGCGAGGTTCTCCCCAGGAACGAATCAGCTTATTTTTAGTTTCATCTTTCCCCACCGGCACGCTCTCATGAGGGATATTGGGTATCTCCAGCATCAGCCGGTTCAATTCATCCTCAAGCTGACGTATGTCATTGTCCAGTTGTTGAATGGCCTCTCCGACCTGCTGCATCTCCTGGATAATGGCAGAAGCATCTCCGCCGGCGGCCTTAATCCGGCCAACTTCTTTAGAAACCGTATTCCGTTTATTCTTTAATTGTTCGACTTCAACCAGTTTTCTGCGGCGCTCTTCATCCAATTTCGTAAAGGTTTCCATCGGAAATTGAAAACCCCGTTTTGCGAGCCCGGCAACCACTTGTTCCGGTTGGGTTCGAACCAGTTTAATATCTAACATATGAAACACTCCTTATTCAGATACGCTCAACGTTCATGTTTACCATTATAACCCAAGCCAGTTAAAATGAAAAGAGGCACGCCTTGAAATCTCCAGTCGCATGCCTCATTCCCACATCAATTCTACCCGGTTCATTCAGTTATATACATCTTTGTATAATATTCATCCAACATTCGTTCGACTCCAAAATTGATATATGTACTTAAAACGCTGTTTTGCATCATTTTGACCCAACGGGAGCGGTTTTCATAATAGGTGGGTATGACTTCATTTTGGAGTACCCGATACAACGCCTGGAGATCGTGCCAATCCTGAAGGTCTGGATTGGAGCTTTCAAATCCGTCTCCGAACTGCCATCCGTTCTCCCCGTGAACACAGGCTTCAGGCCACCACCCGTCCAAGATGCTAAAGTTTAAAGCGCCGTTCATCGCAGCTTTCATCCCCGACGTTCCGCTGGCTTCCATGGGCCGGCGGGGATTGTTCAGCCAGACGTCAACCCCTTGCGTCATATGCTTTGCAATCGTCATATCATAGTTTTCCAAAAATGTGACGGCTTTCGGGAAACGGCGGGACATTCGGACAATGCGGGCAACAATCTCCTTGCTGCCATCGTCCAAAGGATGGGTCTTACCGGAAAAGACCAACTGCAACTTCCCCTCTTCCAGCAGAGGGAAGATAACCGATTCATCCCTGAATATCAAATCGCTTCGTTTATAGGGGACCGCCCGTCGGGCAAAACCGATGGTCAAAATATCAGGGTCAAATTCAACGCCATTTCGTTCTTTGATGAAATTCAGAAGTTTCTCTTTATTTTGTTTGTGATATTCCCATAATCTATCCAAATTGTCTGAAGTGGCGGCCTGGATAATCCGTTCATCCACCCATGACGGGAGATGAATGGCGTTGGTAATCCCGATAATCTCCGCCCGCCGGTCGATATGGGCCCACATCTGATTGGCCGTTTTCTTATGCAGTTCAGCGACGGCATTGGCGATCCGAGATAAACGCAATGCAGCCACGGTCATATTAAACGGGGCTCCGCCGATTTCAACCATTTGGTCCATGGTTAAACCGTTATTGGCACACATATACATTAAACGCTCCAGCGAATGGGATTCATTTCCCTGAAGTACCGGCGTATGCGTGGTGAATACCACTTTACTGCGGCAGTCTTCCAAAGCTTTCTCAAAAGAAAAACCCCGTTCCATCTTTTCGCGTATTAATTCCAATCCGGCGAAAACCGCATGTCCTTCATTAAAATGATAGACATCCACCGAAATACCTAACTCCCGGAGCGCCCGTACCCCTCCGATGCCCAATACCATCTCTTGAGCAACTCGTTCCTCTTCAAATCCTCCGTAAAGTTGACCGGTGATCCAACGATCCGGGTTCTCAGGCAAGTCAGTATCCAATAGATATAAAGGGACATTTCCGAATTTTTCGGTACGCCAAACTTTACAAAGGATATCCCGGTTTCTGATTCTTACTTTTACCTTAACCCCGGTATCTTCTAAAAAGGGATATTCATAATTATGGTACGCATCAAAAGGATAATCATCTTCTCCGATGATCTGGTCACCGTATCCCTGTTTCCACTTGATACCGATACCAACCATCGGATAATCATAATCCCGGGCGCCTTTTAAGTAATCACCCGCAAGGATTCCCAAACCGCCGGCATAAATTTTAAATGAAGATTCCAGCCCGTATTCCATGCAGAAATAAGCTACTTTTGGCAATTTTCTTTTTCGCGACATCTTACCCTCCGCCCAGGATAATCCCGATTAATAGTTGATTTTACCTGTATTATCTGCCTACAGTTACTTCTCTAAACTGGATAATTTTAATAAAAAAAGAAGCTGATTGCTCAGCTTCTTTCGTTTGGATTCGATTCGATTTTTCAGTTGGAAGCCAACCGTTTATACATTTCATACCGGGCTTTGGCTTCTTGTTCAGCCCGTTCAAACATTTTTTCAGCCTGCTCGGGGAACTGTTTGCTCAAGGAAGAATACCGGACTTCACCCATGATAAAGTCTCTGAAGTTGTAGGTCGGTTCTTTGGATTCCAGGATGAACGGATTCTTTCCTTCCAGCGCCAGATCCGGATTGTACCGGTATAACGGCCAGTAACCGGATTCCACGGCCAGGCGGCCTTCCTCTTGGCTCTTGCCCATGTTAATACCATGGTTGATACACGGAGCATAGGCAATAATCAGAGACGGCCCTTTATATCTTTCTGCTTCCAAAATCGCTTTCAGCAACTGATTCTTGTTGGCGCCCATGGATACACTGGCAACATAGACATATCCGTAAGCCATGGCCATCAAGCCCAGGTCTTTCTTCTTCACATTCTTACCGGCAGCAGCAAATTTCGCAATGGCACCGGTGGGCGTCGCTTTGGAGGATTGACCGCCGGTATTGGAATAGACCTCGGTATCCAATACCAATACGTTAACATCCTCACCGGAAGCTAACACATGGTCCAACCCGCCGTAACCGATATCGTAGGCCCAACCGTCACCACCGAAGATCCAGATGGATTTCTTGGTGTAAAGGTCTTTCATACCGGCAATGTCGCTGAGAATTTCTTTCAGCTCACCGGAAGCTTTCTCAGCTTCGGCATCGATCAACTCTTTAATCTTATCGCCGGCTTTGCGGGAAGCCACAGCATCATCTTTACCTTCCAGCCATTCTGCAAAAGCAGCTTTCAAATCTGCGGAAAGCTCGGCTTCCATAGCCTGTTTGATAAGGTCGGCCAAGCGATTGCGCCGTTGGGTATAAGCCAAATTCATACCGTAACCGAACTCGGCGTTATCTTCGAACAAGGAGTTGGCCCAAGCCGGACCATGGCCTTTTTCATTAACGCCGTAGGGGTTAGCCGGAGCGCTACCGCCGTAAATCGAGGAACAACCGGTGGCATTGGCGATAACCATACGGTCGCCAAAGAGCTGAGTGATTAATTTAACATACGGCGTTTCACCGCAACCGGCGCAAGCACCGGAGAATTCAAACAGCGGTTTTAAGAATTGGCTGCCTTTAACGGTTTCGCTGTTGATAGCCACATCCGGGATGGGAAGGGCTTCGGCGAATTTATAGTTTTCATTTTCGACTTCAGCGGCTTCTTCCAGAGCAACCATCTTCAACGGTTTCTCCTTCGCCGGGCAGATGTCGACACAGTTACCGCAACCGGTACAATCCAACGGGGAAACCTGCATACGGAAGTGGTATCCGGCCAGTTCTTTACCGATCGCCGGTTTGGTCTTATAGGTTTCCGGAATACCGGCGGTACCTTCTTTATGGAGATACGGCCGGATGGCGGCATGTGGACATACAAATGCGCATTGATTACATTGGATACAGGTTTCCGGATCCCATACCGGAATCTTAATGGCAATTCCACGTTTTTCATACTTGGTGGTACCTACCGGGAAGGTCCCGTCCGGAGTAAAGGCGCTAACCGGCAATTTGTCGCCTTCCAGACGCATCATCGGTTTCATGATATTTTTCACGAAATCCGGAACGTCTTCTTCCACAACAGTCGCACCGGTGGTCGTGGTTGCCCAGGATTCAGGATAGTTGATTTCCTCCAAAGCTTCCAAGGCTCTGTCCACGGCAGCAATGTTCATGTTAACGATCTTATCGCCTTTTTTGCCGTAAGTCTTTTTGATCGCTTCTTTAATATAGTTGATGGCATCTTCCACCGGAATGACCTGTGCGATCTTGAAGAATGCGGCTTGCATCACCACGTTGATCCGGTTACCCAAACCAACTTCGGACGCAATTTTCACAGCGTCAATATTATAGAATTTCAGTTTCTTCTTCGCGATGGTTTGTTTCATGGATGCCGGCAGTTTTTCTTCCATCTCTGCGGCGCTCCAGGGGGAATTCAGTAAGAAGCTTCCGCCTTCTCTGAGCCCATCAAGCATATCATAACGGGTTACATAAGAGGGATTGTGACAGGCTACAAAGTCTGCTGTATCGATTAAATACGGCGATTGAATCGGCGTCTTTCCAAAACGCAGGTGGGATATGGTAATACCACCGGATTTTTTGGAATCGTAGACGAAATACCCTTGGGCATACATATCCGTATGATCGCCGATGATTTTGATGGAGTTTTTGTTGGCACCGACCGTACCGTCAGATCCCAACCCGTAGAAGAGACAACGATGGACGCCTTGCGGAGAGGCATCGATCTTCTCTTTCACTTCCAAGGAAGTAAAGGTTACATCATCGGTAATTCCGACGGTGAAATGATTCTTCGGTTGATCGAGTTTCAGATTGTCAAAGATCGCTTTCACCATGGACGGGGTAAATTCTTTGGAACCTAAGCCATAACGGCCGCCGACAATGGTCGGAGTCTCTTTTTGTTCCATAAATACGGTACATACATCTTCATACAACGGCTCACCCAAGGAACCGGGTTCTTTGGTCCGATCGAGTACTGCAATTTTCTTAACGGTCTTCGGAACGACGCTCAGGAAGTGTTCAGCGGAGAACGGACGATAGAGCCGTACTTTGATCAAGCCAACTTTTTCGCCTCTGGCATTCAGGTAGTTCACGGTCTCTTCAACGGTTTCACAACCCGAACCCATGCAGATGATAATCCGTTCAGCATCCGGCGCACCGACGTAATCAAAGGGTTTGTAATTCCGGCCGGTCAACTTGCCCACTTCGGCCATAATCCGTGCAACCACGCCCGGCGTAGCAGCATAGAACGGATTGGAGGCTTCACGGCCTTGGAAGTAAATATCCGGGTTCTGAGCCGTACCTTTTTGATGTGGATGTTCCGGATTGAGCGCACGGGCGCGGAAATTGGCGACAGCATCCCAGTCAACCAATTTGGCCATATCTTCATAGGAGATTTCTTCGATTTTTTGAATTTCGTGAGAGGTCCGGAACCCGTCAAAGAAGTGCAGGAACGGCACCCTGGTTTCCAAGGTAGCCAAATGAGCGACCAACGCAAGGTCCATAACCTCTTGAACCGAAGCGGAAGCCAATAAAGCAAAACCGGTTTGACGGGTAGCATTGATATCCGAATGATCGCCAAAAATGGACAACGCATGCGTTGCCAATGCCCGGGCCGATACATGGAACACACAGGGCAATAACTCACCGGCAATCTTATACATATTCGGAATCATCAGCAGCAGCCCTTGGGATGCGGTAAAGGTCGAAGTTAACGCACCGGCGGCCAATGAACCATGGACAGCACCGGCAGCACCGGCCTCAGATTGCATTTCTGCAACCCGAACAGTCTGTCCGAAAAGATTTTTACGACCTTTAGCAGCCCATTCGTCAATCACTTCAGCCATGGGCGACGAAGGCGTAATCGGATAGATGGCGGCAACATCGCTAAACGCATACGCAACGTGGGCAGCGGCGGTATTCCCGTCAATCGTGACTTTTTTAGCCATTACTGTTCCCCCTTGTTTTTGAATACTTCTTAAAAACTTATAATATCCAAATCTCCGATGGAGCGGACATAGTTCACTACCTTCCTATAATACCGTATTTTCCCCCCATTCGAAAGACCTTTTACAAAAAATTTAAACTCCGCCAAAATGACGGAGCTTATAGCTGTTATTTTATATAATTGGAAACGATCTCCAAAAAATAACGGTGAATCCGAAGATCTTCGGTTAATTCAGGATGAAATGCCGCGGCCAAAAGATTGTTTTCCCGAGCCATCAAGATCTTGCCCTCATACTCGGCCAGGACGCGAACCCCCGGACCTACGCGGCTGATATACGGCGCCCGGATAAAAATCGCATGAAAATCAGGCCCGCCAATCTCCGGAATGGATAAATCCATCTCAAAACTGGCAATTTGTCTGCCAAAAGCATTCCGCTCCACCGTCATATCCATTAAACCAAGCCGCGGCTGATCGCTGCCATGAATATCTTTCGCCAATAAGATCAGTCCGGTACAGGTCCCGAAGACGGGAAAGCCTTCCGCACACATCCGCTGTAATGGTTCAATCATCTCGTGACGGACCATGAGTTTTCCCACAGTCGTGCTTTCTCCGCCGGGAATGATTAACCCGTCGATTTCTTGAAGTTGATCAACATATTTTATTTCAACCGGTTCTGCGCCGCAGGCCCGGATCGCTTGGCAATGTTCCCGAACCGCCCCCTGCAGGGCCAAAACGCCAATTTTCATCTTGAAAATCTCCTTAATACTGACTTACACCTTACTGTACGGGTCACACATGTGTGACCCCTACTGCTCCTGCTATATCGTACGGGCCATACATGGATGGTCCCTACCGCTTTACCATCCACGGCCGGCGATTTTTTCTTCTTCTTTCATCGCCCCGACATTCATGCCGCGCATGGCCGTCCCGATTCCGGCGGAAACCTTGGCCAGCAACTTGGCATCGTTGTAATGGGCGGTCGCCTCGACGATGGCTTTGGCCCGTTTATACGGATTATCCGATTTGAAAATTCCCGATCCGACAAAAATACCGTCGCAGCCCAATTGCATCATCAACGCCGCATCCGCCGGAGTGGCAATTCCACCGGCTGCAAAGTTCACCACCGGCAACCGGCCCAACTCTTTCACTTCTAAGACCAGTTCATACGGAGCCCCCAACTCTTTGGCAATGGTCATTAACTCTTCCGGAGAAGCCGACACTACCCGGCGGATATCTTCGTTAACCTGACGGATATGGCGAACCGCTTCAACCACGTCACCGGTTCCCGCTTCTCCTTTAGTCCGAATCATGGCCGCACCTTCGCCGATCCGACGCAACGCTTCGCCAAGATTACGGGCACCGCAAACAAACGGAACTTTAAATGCATGTTTATTAATATGATATAACTCATCTGCAGGCGTTAAAACTTCGCTCTCATCAATATAGTCGATTTCCAGGGCTTCCAGGATCTGAGCCTCCACAAAATGGCCGATCCGGGCTTTAGCCATAACCGGAATGGAAACCGCATCCATAATCTTGAGAATCATTTCCGGGTCAGACATCCGAGCCACGCCGCCTTCCGCCCGAATATCGGCCGGAACCCGCTCCAGCGCCATAACGGCAACGGCACCCGCTTCTTCAGCGATCTTCGCCTGTTCAACCGTTGTAACATCCATAATAACGCCGCCTTTGAGCATTTCAGCCAGGCCACGTTTGACTTTCACTGTCCCTGTCTCCATCTGACCAACCTCCGCAATAACATCCAATTTTTAATTTAATTTATTTTACAATAATTAACCCCTTGACGCAATAGCTGCAACCCCTCTCAGAGCCCCGCCAAAGTTAACATTAAATGAACTCCTTCGTTCCGTCAGGGTCATAGCTTTCCCTGGTCAAACCGTTTCATATTCCCACCTTCGACAGATGCTTGCCTGTAATTTATCCCTGTAAAAAAAGCGCCACTAGGCGCTTTATTCGTCCGTTTCGGAACCGTCCTCTTCATCTTTATCATCCGTCGCGACAACCCGGGCCAGCGTCACCACCCGATCATTTTCCTCCAGCCGAATAATCCGTACCCCTTGGGTATCCCGGCCGGTCTTGGAAATATCCTGGACACTGGTACGCAAGATCAGGCCTTCCGCAGTAATAACCATCAATTCGTCATTCTCGGAAACCACCTTTGCTCCCACGATCACCCCGTTCCGCTCCCGCAGTTTCATAGTTTTAATGCCCTTACCTCCGCGGGACTGAACCCGATATTCGGAAAGTGCGGTCCGTTTCCCAAAGCCTTGTTCGGAAATGACCAATAAATCGGCGGATTCCCGAACGATTTCCATCCCTACAACCTGGTCCCCTTCATCCAAGGTAATGCCGCGTACGCCACGGGCGGTACGGCCCATCAGCCGGACATCGGTTTCAGGGAAACGGATGGCTTGCCCCAGCCGGGTAACCATGACCACTTCCTGCTTCCCGTCGGTCAGGCTGACATCGATTAATTCGTCATTTTCGTCCAGATTAATGGCAATGAGGCCGCCTTTACGGATGGAAGCAAATTCATTTAAAGCCGTCTTTTTAACGACACCATTTTTGGTCCCCATCAACAGATTACATTCTTCTTTAAACTCTTTAATGGGAATGACCGCATTCACCCGCTCGCCCGACTCCACCTGAATTAGGTTGATGATGGCCGTCCCCCGGGCCTGCCGACCAGCTTCCGGAATCTCATAGCCTTTCAACTGATAAACCCGGCCACGGTTGGTAAAGAACAAGATATTCTCATGGGTGGAACTGACGAACAGGTGCTCCACGAAGTCCTCTTCTTTGGTGGTAATCCCCATGATGCCGCGGCCACCCCGGCGTTGATTACGGTAGGTGGATACCGGCATTCGTTTAATGTAACCCATATGGGTGATGGTCACCACAATATCTTCATCCGCAATCAAGTCCTCATCCGCAAAATCTTCATCATTGGCTGTAATCTGCGTCCGGCGCGGATCATTATACTTTTCCTTGATGGCCAGCAATTCTTCTTTCACAACCATCATTATCTTGTGTACGTCTGACAATAAGTCTTTGTAATATGCAATCTCTTTTAATAAGGTGGCATATTCTTCTTCGATCTTGTCCCGTTCCAAACCGGTCAGACGTTGCAGCCGCATATCCAAAATGGCCTGGGCTTGCTTTTCGCTGAGCCCGAACTTAGACATTAACCCTTCCCGGGCAATGTCAACCGTCCGCGAATTGCGGATTAATTGGATCACGGCGTCAATATGATCTAACGCAATTCTCAAGCCTTCAAGAATATGGGCCCGGGCTTCCGCTTTCTCCAGATCAAATTGGGTCCGCCGGGTTAAAACATCCCGCTGATGGTCCAGATAATGCTTGAGAATTTCACGGAGAGACAGCACTTTCGGCTGATTGTCCACCAACACCAGCATAATCACGCCAAAACTCTGCTGCATCATCGTATGTTTATACAATTGGTTCAGCAGAATATTGGGATTCACATCCCGGCGCAGCTCAATCACGATCCGCATTCCGGTCCGGTCTGATTCGTCCCGGAGATCGGTGATCCCGTCGATGACTTTATTCCGGACCAGATCCGCGATTTGCTCCACCAAACGGGCTTTATTCACTTGATAAGGAATCTCTTTTACCACAATCCGGCTTTTTCCGCCGGGCATCTCCTCAATCTCCGCCTTCGCTCGGACTTTTATCGAACCCCGGCCGGTGGTATAGGCGTTACGGATCCCCTCCCGCCCCAGGATAATCCCACCGGTGGGGAAATCGGGCCCTTTCACCACGCGCATTAATTCCTTATCATCCGCATCAGGGTTATCAATTAACAATACCGCGCCGTCGATAACCTCTCCCAGATTATGCGGCGGGATATTGGTGGCCATGCCCACGGCAATCCCCGATGCACCGTTGACCAAAAGATTCGGAAAACGGGACGGCAAAACCACCGGTTCTTCCAAACTTTCATCAAAGTTGGGACGAAAATCCACCGTCTTTTTATCGATATCCGCCAGCATTTCCATGGCAATCTTGGACATCCGGGACTCGGTATACCGCATGGCCGCAGCCGAATCCCCATCCACTGAACCGAAATTGCCATGACCGTCCACCAGCATCATACGATAAGAAAAGTCCTGAGCCATCCGTACCATCGCATCATAGATGGCCGCGTCGCCGTGCGGATGGTACCGGCCCATAACATCACCGACGATACGGGCGGATTTGCGATAGGGTTTGTCCGGCGTAGCCCCCGACTCATACATTCCATATAAAATGCGTCGGTGCACCGGTTTCAATCCGTCCCGCACGTCGGGAAGCGCCCGGTCAACGATGACGCTCATCGCATAATCGAGGAAGGATTTTTTCATCTCTTCTTCTAAAACTACCGGCACGATTTTACCGTCTGTCAATTCAGCCATAAAGACACCTCGATCTTATCATTATCAATCAATCTTTTGATAATCATACCTTTATTTCACCAACGTCTTCACTTCAAAGGAAGCCGCATAGCCTACCAAGACCTTCCGGGCCAGATCAAAGAACAGACCGGTCTCGACCACTCCCGGGGTATGATGCAATACCCGGTCAATTTCCCGCAGATCAGCGGTTGGCGGGAATTGAACATCCAGCACAAATTGGCCGTTATCGGTGATAACCGGGCCATCTTTACGCAAACCCATTCTGAGCTGACATTCTCCTCCCAAACGGCCAATCACGTCTTGAACAAAACGGAGCGCCTCCGGCACCACTTCGACCGGTATAGGAAAACTTTGATTCAACCGGCTGACCAGCTTTGATTGGTCCACAATCACGATAAATTCTTTGGCCATCGCCGCGACGATCTTTTCCCGAGTATGGGCAGCTCCCCCGCCTTTTATCAGATTTAGCTGCGGGTCCACTTCATCCGCTCCGTCAATGGCCAAATCCAATTCGGCACAATCCTGAATATCCCGGGTGGGAATGCCGTATTTCCGGCATAAAATTCTGGACTGGAACGAGGTCGGTACGCCGACGATTTGCAACCGTTCCTCACGGACTCTGCGACCCAGTTCTTCAATCATACAGGCTGCCGTCGATCCGGTTCCCAAACCGCACACCATGCCGTCCTGAATCAGAGCCGCAGCCGCCCGGCCGACCAGCATTTTCAGCTCCTTATTGGTATCACTGTTTTTCATCGCTACTCTTCCTCCGGCGAAGCAGACCAATCCACGTTTTCCATAATCACCCGGGTTTGTTCCGCCTTGTTCATGGTATATAAATGAATCCCTTCCACGCCGTTTCGGATCAACGCGTTAATTTGGTTGATGGCATATTCCAAACCGGCCTTTTCAAAATCTTCGGGCTTATCTTCATATTTATCAAACAACAGCAATAACTTCGCAGGGATGGAAGCTCCCGACAAATATACCATCCTTTTGATATGATTTACGTTTAAAACAGGCATTATCCCTGCGGATACCGGAATATTGACGCCCAAACGCAACAGATTTTCTTTAAAATGATAAAAAATACGGTTGTCGAAGAACAACTGGGTTACTAAAAAATCAACTCCGGCATTGACTTTATCCCGGAGGTGTAACCAATCCTCTTCCCACGTTTCGCACTCCGGATGCCCTTCCGGGTACGCAGCGGCGCCGATACAAAAATGATCATATCTCCGGAGATGTTGAACCAATTGGCCGGCATAACGATACCGATCGGATTTAAATTCAAAATCGGGCCGGTCGCGCGGAGGGTCGCCCCGTAAAGCCAACACATTTTCGATACCGGCTTCCTTCAACTGGCCAATAATCTGATCCAACTCGGCAGGCGAATGCCCCACACACGTTAAATGCGCCATGGTTTCAATCCGGTACGTCTTCTTGATATGCTCCGCAATCCGGACCGTCCGCCCCCGATTAGAGCCTCCCGCCCCATATGTAACGCTGATAAAATCGGGCCGGAATCCATGCAACCGCTCAACGGTTTCATAAACGGTTTCTATGGGATAATCCGGTTTTGGCGGGAAAATTTCAAACGAAAAAACCGGCCTCCGTTTGCAAAATAACTCTTTAATTCGCATAGGCGTTCCCTATATCCTATGAACTGTATTCACTTATAATTAAGATAATTTCTCCATTCCTCTCCCAATTCCTTTCCACTTAAAAATTTAACATGAACTCGTCCTTCCCGCAGAGTCCCGTAACAAAGCTAAAACCCGCCGGTCAGGAAAACACCGGCGGGTTGAACCTTCGGAAAGACTATTCCAACGTCCACGGCTTAGCCTTCATCTTTTCATTCCATTCGGCAGCCGTCACATATTTGTCGCTGCTTGCATCATACCAAACGATGGTCTTGCCGTCCTTACTGATCAGGCATTCATCAATATAAAATTCAACACCGTCTTTATCTTGAGCGATAACCATCAGGTAGAAATCTTTCTCGTATTTGTCGGCACCGTCAGCCAGAGGTTCCCGTTCCATCCGAATGACCAATTTGGCCTGACGTCTCTCTACTTCTTTTGCCAACTCGTTTAATTCGGGCACAGCTTTCATTATCGCTGCAGCAAACTGTTTTTCTTTCTCTTTTAACGCTTTCAGGTCGGCGAAATAATTCTTGTTGTTATTATACACGACGCTATTGATTTTACCTGCTTTGCAATCGACGTCAATAAAAATCTCGTTACTGGTGTCTTCCATCCGAAAACTTTGGAATTTATGGGCACTGGCAACATCTTGGACCAATTTTGTAAAATAAGCTTCGTTTTCTAATGATAAACCTTTAGGAATCCATACATAAAAAGTATAAGACGTCTTCTCTTTGATGCTGACGCTTTCTAATACAATTCCATTACTGCTAAGAACATCTTTTACAGGGCTATCCCACCCATCCGGAATCACCTCGACCACATTCTCAGCAGCGAATGCCGTGATCGCCAGAAGCGACAGAGTGGCAACAAGTAATGCAACAATCCATTTTTTCATTCCAATTAACCTCCATATTTGTATATTTAATCCTGTACAAGCAACAATTGTAATCTTAAACGGATTAAATAACAAGAAAATGCAGGTTAATTATTTATTTAACTTTTTTTACAGCTTTACATAAGCGTAACATATCATTTCGAATTACCACTCAGTAACTATTAAATTTCCACCTTGATTTGCCTACGAATAATCTTGCCTATCGTTATTATTCGGGCATCGGACGGAATTATTCATATTCCGCCCATACTTCTTTTCCGTCATAATATAGGGTAATCCGGCTAATCTCTTTAAGGTTAAATTTCCGCCAGATATAGGTATTACCGTCAGCATCGGTAACCATCAAATCCCAATACGTTTCCGGCCGTTCCTCGAAGACGATATCGATGGATTCGCCGTCCAAAAAGATATCGCCTTGAAGGATTTCCTCTTCCCAATCATCTGAAGTATATGGCGAGAGATAGATTTCGAAAAAATCCATCCCGGTCTGGTTCTCCAAAGTAAAATCCAAGCTTCCCGCCAACACCGGAGTGCAAACCCCCACCAACAACAAGACTGTAATCAACAACAAATACCGTTTCAATCTGCCATCCCCTCAGAAATCTTATTCACCGAATATTATATTATATTTCGGCTTTTGTATTGCCAATACCTTCTTTTAAAACCATAAATTTCTTGTTTGTTGGTATTCCTGTCGGCCGTAAATCACAAATCCCGCCAATATTAAAAGTGATACCGAAACATTACCCCCACTCCGTCAGGAACGACGGTAGGCATCCACGTTATCCGGTTATTTTCCGACTGAGGTCGTCGGGCCAGGACCTGTTTAGCCGAATACCAACCGATGACCGACCCCACAAAAACATCAGAAGCCCAATGCTTATCATCATAAATCCGCGATAATGCCGTCATCGATGCCAAACCGTACACAACATAAGGTACCCAGGGCCGATCCTTATAAACCGTAGCAAAGACAGTCGCCGTAGCGAAAGCAGCTGCCGAATGAGCTGAAGGGAATGACAGTTTTTTATCGGAAAACGAACCGCTTATCCCGTCCCATCTGTCATGACCTTCACCGGTATATGGCCGCGAACGGTGGGTAAACATTTTTAAACCGACGGTAAAGCCGCTGCTGATAACCACACTTTCGATGCTGAGCAGCGAGGCGGTCTGAAGTTCGGAATTGCCGCTATATTTCCCGTAACCGTATGCCAAAGCCAGTGCAGGCAAGACCATAGTGACATCCCCGAAGTTCTCAGCAAAATCGGACACATTGTCCATGGTCGAATTCCGATGGTTCCGGAAATGGCGTTGAATGTCTTCATCCGATTCATATAACGCCAGGGCGGTACTCAATACCAAACCCGCACCCAGCCAGTCCCGCCCTTCCCATCTGGCCGGAGCACTCAAAATATAACAGGTATCATTCCAATACTCTTCCACGAGTCCCGCCAAAGATGCGCCGGGCAGGTCGGCAGCCGATGCCGGTTCACCCCAAAGGCCGAGCATCATCCCAATGAGAATTAAAACGATAAACCATCGACAATGCATCACCATTCTCCCCGTTTAAATAATCGGTAGTTGGGCTGCCTTCCTAAATATCAATCCATCCGATGGTTCGACATTCCTCCAAACTTTCCTTTTCAAACATGAAAAAGGGGTTCCCTTGATAGGAAACCCCTTAACCAATGGCTGGCTTAAATCCTTATTTCCCGGATTCCGGTGAAACCGTTTGGGAAGGCTTTTCGAGAACATACGGAGAAATGCTGATATTAGCTTTCTTAATTTCCTCAGCCATCAACCCGCCGACATAAAATCCGCCGTATTTATTGTAATGGGTTTTATCCAGTGAGCCGTTATTCTTCATAAAATGCAGCTTAGAAGCCTCCGCTTCTCCCATCCGTTCATACATCGCCTTGGTAACCCCAAACATATCGATGCAAAGGACATTCTCCTCGGTTGCCAACTGTTGGACGGCAATAACATATGCATTACCTCGGCTGGTATTGTCATCATGATGATCTCTGATGACCGTTCCGCTGAAATACATCCTGGAAACCGGGGTGACCAAAACCGGGACAGCCCCTTTGGACCGGGCCGCATCGATATATTGTTTTAAGAACCATTTGAACGTACCACCGCTGTCGTGGGCATAATAGGTCTTCCCGTGCAACGGTTTGGACTTGATCAATTCGGCCGGAGTCTCCACCAGCGTTCCGGGCGTCACCGGATAAATACCGTTGGCATCGGGAATACCTACCGGCGTATAACGTTCCAGACGATTGGCCGGATCATAGGCACAATCATTGTGGCCAAACTGAATAAACAGATAATCACCGGGGCGGATTTCATCCATGATATTTTTCAACCGACCTTCGTTAATAAACGAGCGGGAACTGCGGCCCCCTTCCGACTTATTTACGATCATTACTTTACTACTGTCGAAATAATATTGGAGAAACTCACCCCAACCACCTTCGCCGCGGCTTGGGCCGTAAGACTTGACTGTAGAGTCACCGGCTAAATATACACGGATAGCGGATCCGTCAGCAGCCGCCCATACGCCGGCCAAGGCCACAGCCAAGAGCAAAACTCCCAGCAAGATCTTGGCAATTAAACATCTTAAATGTTTCATCAATCAATACCTCCTACGGATGCCATGAAATTCATGCTAATAATTGCCGAATTTAACAATATTATTATAAAAATATTGCTAATTGACAATTATTATACATTTATTGACTAATTAATTCCTTGCCAATGGCTAAATTCCTCCTACAATTAGGGTTATTCATAAAAGTTTTTAAGGGATTCCTTCTTGAGGAATCCCTCTTCTCATTCAATGGCCCCTGAAGCACAAATTGCATCGGCCAATTTATCCAATTCCGCTTCTTGTTCGGGTTTCATTGCTGAATTAATCTCAAACGGCGTTCCGATGAACTCCATCTCTTTCATCTGTCCAATCAGAGTCTGCATCGCTTTGACGGCAACCGAAGGCGCCCAGGTATAATTGGCGATCAACGCCACTTTGCGTTTTTGTAACTGTAAGGCTGCCATCTCCCGGATCAAGGAATCCATGGCATAATACAATCCCATATTGTATGTGGGGGCAGCCAACACCAGATGGCTGTATTTCCAGGCATCCGCGATGATATACGATGGATGGGTTTTCGATACATCGTATATCCGCATGTCGGTTACGCCCCGCTCGGAAAGCTTGGATGCCAATACGTTGACCACATTTTCCGTATTACCGTACATGGACGCATAAGCCAGCACTACCCCGTTCTTTTCCGGGAGATATTGGCTCCAGTGTTGATACTTGTCCAAAATATAGGATAAATTAGAACGCCATACGGGCCCGTGCAGCGGGCAAATCATACGGATCTCAGTCTCGGCTAATTTCTTAAACGCTGCTTGAACCTGTGCTCCGTATTTACCGACAATATTAGTATAATAACGCCGGGCTTCATCTAAATAAAACCCTTCAAAATCCGTCTGGTCATTAAACAAATTCCCGTTGAGAGCCCCGAAAGATCCGAATGCATCCGCCGAGAATAAAATCCGTTCCGTCTTTTCATAGGTGAACATAACTTCCGGCCAATGTACCATCGGTGCTGTAAAAAACGTAAGGGTATGGCGGCCCAGCGGAAGTTCGTCTCCTTCCTGGACCAAATGGAAATTCTGTTGAAGCCGCATTTGATAAAATTGCTCGATAAACTGAAACGTTTTTTGATTTCCGACGATTTTGACCTCCGGATAACGCCGCACCAATTGCTCGATATTGGCGCAATGATCCGGTTCCATATGATTGACCACCAGAAAATCCAACGGCCGCCCGTTGAGAACATGAGCCACATTTTCCAGGAATAAAGCGCTGATCGACGAATCCACGGTATCCAGCAGCACTGTCTTATCATCCATAATCAGATAGGAATTATATGCAACCCCGTTTGGCAGTGGGAACATGTTCTCAAAGCGTTCCAACCGACGGTCATTGCCGCCTACCCAATAGATCTGCGGCGCAATTTGTTGAACAGCATACATATACATTCCTCCTTAAAAGGCCACCTCATCGGTGGCCTATTGTTTCGTTCTTAGCAACTCCGTCAATTTAGCCAGATCCGGTTCCTTGCGGAACAACGGTTCATTCTGCCCGTCTGTCATGCTGAGATGGTCTTCAAAGGTTGCTTTCGGATGAATATAAAAAACGCCCAATGGCAACCTCTCGGTTTCCAAAGCCCGGGCAAAAGCCGCCACCCGATCGGTCGGATCATAGTCGTCTTCCAGGTAATAGGTGTGTTCTCTAAACCACTGATAGGTGTTGTGTTTATTAAAAGTGACACAGGGCTGGAGTATATCCACCAACGCATAACCGCGATGGGTAATCGCCTGTTTGAGAATGGCTTTGGTCTGAGTCGCATCGCCCACATATGCCCGGGCGACAAAGGAAGCATCCAGCGCCAACGCAACGGCAATCGGATTAAACGGTTCATTGGCCACACCGTATAGTTGGACCGGGGTTTTAAACCCCCGTTCGCTGGTAGGGGAGGCCTGTCCCTTGGTCAATCCGTATACCATGTTGTTATGAACAATATTGGTAATGTTCGGATTACGGCGAATGGCATGGATAAAATGATTGCCCCCTTCGCCGTACATATCTCCGTCACCGCTTTCGGCGATGACGGTCAATGTCGGGTTGGCCGCCTTAATGGCAGTGGCTGCCGGTAATGCCCGCCCGTGCAATCCATTGAAAAAATGGCACCGTAAATAATGAGGGGTTTTGGCCGCCTGCCCGATTCCGGAGACCATCACCAGTTCTTCAGGCTTAATATTCAGTTCATGGAATGTTTCTTTTAAAAGCTTCAATATGCCGAAATTACCGCAACCGGGGCACCAGCTGATATCCGTCACTTTATTTTGATAAAGTTCGACACCCATCATCTTCACTCCTCTGTCAAGATCGTTACAATTTCACGAACAAGCTCTTCTACTGAGAAAGGCAATCCGTTATATTTTAAAATCCTGTGGTCAACCGCCACTCCAAACTCCGCATGAAGAAGCTTGCCAAATTGTCCGGTGGAATTGTTTTCCACCATAATGATGCGTTCCGCCTGTCTCAAATAATGAATCGCTTCCGGAGCCGGCGGATAAACCCAGGTAAAATGCAACCCCGCGAGCTCCGGCCGGTCAATCTCGGCCAACGCCTCTTTGATCACTTCCATGGAGGAGCCCCACCCGACGACCAGCGTTTGGTAGTCTTCGTTGCCCATCAGTTTTGGCCTGTCGGCCGCTTTCCGGATTGCCTCCAGTTTACGCATGCGTTTTTGCTGCATTCGAACGCGCAATTCCAAATCTTCGGTCAAATGGCCGGCCTCGTCATGTTCATCGCTGTCGACTCCGACCAGCCCCGTGCCATACCCCGGAATCCCCCTGGGCGAAATCCCGTCAGGAGCCAATACATAACGGCGGTAATCCTGCGTCGTCTCCACAATTTGCGGCTTTATGGACACCCGATCAAGAGCAAACCTGGGAACATTATAATAGGTGTCTACCAAAAACTGATCCGTGAGGACAAAGACCGGCACCTGGTACTCATCAGCCAACTGAAAAGCCTTTTGAGCGACGTAAAACGCCTCACTGAGATTGCCCGGCGCCAAAATAATCCGGGGAAACTCGCCATGTCCGGCATAGAGTACCAGATCCAAGTCGGCTTGTTCCGTCCGGGCAGGCAACCCTGTGGCCGGTCCCGGCCGTTGGGCCACATGGACCACCAAAGGCGATTCGATCATTCCTGCCAGGCTAATCCCTTCGGTCATTAACGCAAACCCTCCACCGGATGTGGTCACCATCGCCCGCGCCCCGGCGTACCAAGCCCCTAAAGCCATATTTACAGCGCTGATCTCGTCTTCGGCCTGCTCCGCAACGATGGCAAACTCCCGGGCATGTTGTGCTAAAATTGTCAGTACACCCGTACCCGGCGACATGGGATATGCGGCGACGAAATTACATCCTCCTGCAAGGGCGCCCAGAGCCACCGCTTCCGATCCGCTGACGATGATGTCATCAGATACCGCCGCTTCCGGACGGATTTCAAAGACTACCCGCCCGGTCTCGCGCAATTCTTTCCCCAAATGAAACCCTTTGACGGCCGCCTCTTTATTTTTCTGAATGATATCGGGACTTTTAACACCAAAAAAACCTTCTATTTCTTCTGTGACCAGCGCCAAATCCAATCCGAACAAACCGGCCACCACCCCGCCGGCCACACTGTTGGCATAAATGGGATTTCCAATTTCCGCTGCAATTCGCGAAAAAGGTATATCAATCACCGGCCTATGCTCCGGAGGCTTAATTTTTGCAGCTTCGCCCAATATTATCGTATTGGATGTTATCCGCCTCTCCAGATGAGACAGCGCATCAGCATCCAGAGGAATTAAAAGATCGATGCGATCCACATAAGCCGCCACCGGCCGGGAAGACACCCGAATTTCCGTGGAATTGCTGCCGCCACGGATCCGGGACATATACTCCTTTGTAGCAAAGACAGGATACCCAGCCGCTTTAAACAGTCGAATTAAAAACGCTTCAATGGTTTGAATTCCCTGCCCCGCTTCGCCGCAGAGAACGATGGATACGGATTCGTTTTTTCCCATATTTTCTTCCCCTTTAGCAAGTGATATCCATAGGGTTCGCCATTTCCAAACCGAATATGAACCGGCAAAATAAAAAGAGCACAGTTTCCTGTGCTCTCATGTGGTAATATTTAATATCTTATTCCTCTTCCAATTCCCGTTCAATATATTCGAAATAATCAAAGTCGGCATGTTTGCGTCGGCCGGAAAGGTCTTGGCAGCACAACCCGACAAAAGCTCCGGTAAACTGCCCTTCCATACAATACTCATCCGATAAAGTGCTGGCATCGCAGACCGGCCCGATCTTCCGCCATTCCGATCCGTCGGCCGAATAATAGAACTGTAAACGATCATAATCCACTTTTACCCGGAGATAACAACGTTGCCATCCTTCGATGGAAATATCCTCCACCGGTTGGTCAAAATTGTTGTTCTGCGCCGTAATGATTCCCAGACATTTTCCCAACTTTTCATCGTGGGATATCCGAAGATAATAAAAGTTTTGGGTATCGTACAGACAAACCAATCCCGCCATCTGCTGAAAAGTTTCCGGTTCAAATTCGACGCAGGTGGAAGCAGTATAGCAGAAGGCTTGCTGCCTTCGGGCCACCAGGCTTTGATGGAATTTAGACGTCAGTGACTCCCGGCCTTTTAATCGCAAATATCCTTTGCGCTCAGTCAATGAAAGGGAATCTTCCCCCAGTGGAACCCGTAACGTTTGAAAATGGATATTCAGCTGAGGGCTGTCAAAATCATCCCGAGCCGGTTCCGGCTCCCACGGATGTTCCGGCAGATTTGGCCCAGGGACTTCCACTTGAGGTTTATTGCCGCCGGTCTCCAGCCGCAACCAGCCATCCGGAGTCCAACAGACCTTTTGAAGCGCCGTCTCCCGTCCCAATACACAGCGCCCCCGGGTAGGAATGGGGCGGCCGCAAAGATGCACCATATACCATTCACCGTTTTGGGTTTCCACAATATCCGCATGGCCCGCCCGTTGTAAAGGCCACGTCGGATCCTTGGCAGCCGTAAGAATAGGATTTTGCGGGTCTACTTCGTATGGCCCGGTAATCTTGTCCGCCCGGGCCATCGTCACCGCATGCCCCAGGCCGGTCCCACCTTCCGCCGTCAGCAGATAATATTTGCCGAACCATTTATAAAGATGGGGCCCTTCGGTCTTCCCTAATTCCGTCCCTTTAAAAATATTGTAAATCGGCCCTACCAGCCGTTTTTCTTTCGGAGAGTATTCCTGCAAGACGATCCCGGCAAAACGGTTCTGGCCTTTACGGTAATCACAAAGCATATTCACCAGCCATTTCCGGCCGTCGTCATCATGAAAAAGGGAGGGATCAAAGCCGCTTGAATTTAAGTAAATCGGATCCGACCATTCTCCCAAAACATCAGTGGCGGTCACCAAATAATTGTGAGTATCCTTAAAGATGGTCCCTTTCGACTTCACATCCGTATAAACCAGATAAAAGACGCCATTATCATAAGTCAGGCAGGGCGCCCAGATGCCCCCGGAATTTAAGTTGCCACGCATATCCAACTGTGATATGCGATTTAACGGACGGGCCACCAACTTCCAATGAATCAAATCCTTGGAATGGTAAATCTGTACCCCGGGAAACCATTCAAAAGTCGATGTGGCAATGTAATAATCATCGCCGACCCGCAGAATCGACGGGTCCGGATGGAAACCCCGCAATATCGGATTGACAATTTTTGTCATGCCCGCTCCTCCTTGTCACCCATCTCGTTTTCGAAATGTTATGTTCTCGACATTTATGCTATCACTAAATTTTACGAATTTCGATATGCAATCTTATTTATTCTTTCGAAATCTTATGATAAGATGGTGCGCAAGACAAAAGACGAAGGAGGTCTCACCATGAAACCGCTATCCCCGCCGGTTATTCCCGTTGACGTTCATGATTTTGCTCCGACATTGCTGAAAGCAACCATTTTTAACCGCGACGGGGTACTCCCGAAGACCCATCGCCTGAACAGACGCTATGTATACGATTATGAATTGGAGTTTATTATTTTCAGCGAAGGCGCCATGTATCTGGACGGAAAGGAATATCCTCTCCAGCCGGGAGATGTCGTCTTTCGCCGGCCCGGCCAGATCACCCAAGGGATCATGCCCTATAGTTGTTATTTAATCTGTTTTGACCTCACCGGCACATCCGGAAAGTCCATTGAAACCTATGATTTTAACCGTCAAACCCAATTTCAACCTTATTACAGCTGTCCTTTTTTAGATGGGATTCCCACCATCTTTCACCCGGATGCCACCGATCATTATCAGGCGGTCTTCGACCATATCTTTACCGAACGGATCAACTATCACCCCTTCTCGCCGGTGATCCTCCGTTCATTGATTTTACGACTGCTCCATGATATCTATCAGGATATTACCCTGCATCGTAAACCTGTTCCCAATTCTCCTCATTATGCACGACTGAAACGGTGCATCGACCACCTGCACAACAATTTCACTGCCCGGATTTGTCTTGAAGATATCGCCAAAGTCACGGAACTGAGCCCTACGTATTTTCACCGAATCTTTACGGAGACGTTCGGCATAACACCCAATGCCTATCTCAATCACATCCGTCTCAACCGTGCCAAAGAACTTTTGGTCCGGACCTCAGAGCCCATTTCCCGCATCGCTCAGCTCTGCGGCTTTGAAAACCCGGCCTATTTCAGTTACGTATTTAAAAGGGAGCAACAATGCTCCCCTTCGGAATTCCGCCAACGTCACAGTTATCTCTGACCGGATGAACATATACGTATCAACCGATATAAGCGGAAATGAGGAAAACCCCCAGAACGCTGGCAAATAAAGCCCAGCCTTTAATCTTTGAGTGTTCGATGGCGAATCCGTATCTTCTATCCTATAAAGTCGTGCCAGTATCGGTTAACTTTTGATAGGTTCTCAACATGGATATGACTCTTATAATGAGCAAACATACGGCAAAGCCGTATAACCAAACCAGCCTGTTTCAATTGAAAGCCTGGCCCAATGAAATTTTTTCCCCGAACTTTTCGATACCCTGATGCCGATAACCATTTTCCATAAGTCCTTTGGAAGAAATATATTTGGATGGCTCAACGACCAACATGATAACCATCAGCAAAATCATATTCCAAATGAACGGGGGAATTCGCTTCAATTAGCCCGCAAGGATCGATATACAGAAGAATAAGTTTAATTATTAATATTGAGGTTAAAATGTCCACTGTTCTCGCAAAAAAACGCGCCCAAGGCCTTACGGTAGATTTTTCAATAACCGGTTTTCCAACGATACCATCGGGTTTAACCTTTCCTTGAATCTCCATCATCATTTCCCCTTCCTCACCTTAAACACAAATAATGCCAAAGAATTTTTTCTTTAGGCGTCATTTCTCTACGAAAATCTTTTGCTAAATCTTTTTTACCGGATTAACTTGTCCGACTAAAATGTTTTTAACACCCATAGTTACCCACCAGATTAAAGGCCTTCATTTCCACTCCATCATCCCTCTCCTTTTAAGAGAGGGCCAAGGTGAGCTAAAAGCTCGATGCTAAAAATATTAATCCTTTATCTCAAATATTTGTGCTTTTTCGTTAACATAATAAACCTGGTCTCCTTTGATAACTCGTGTCATATTGGAAAGGTACCAGCCTGAAAAAGGTATGCCATTGATCATTACGCTTTCAACCCTATCAAATTGAGATTCAATAAGGAAGTGCCCCTCTTTATTAATAACTCCCCACTTTCCATTTACTTTAACATAAGCAAGGCCGTTAAGAAATCGATAAGCATTATCAAACATCGGAGGTATTACAAATTGGCCTTTTTTATTGATATACCCATATTTCCCTTCCACCCTGGCCGCAGCCATACCTTCGAAAAATGAGCCTACCCAATCAAATCGGGGTTGAATAACAACTTCTGCATTCTTATTAATAAAACCATATTTATCTCTTAATTTAACGGCTGCAAGTCCCTCAACAAAATCGCCTGCAGCAGTATATTTATTCTTTACAACCATCTTTCCGGATCTATCAACAAATCCGTACAGTCCGTCTTTTTCAACAAGCGCTAAACCTTCCCGGAACTCATAAGCCATATCAAAGTGGGGCTTAATGACATATTCCCCCGATTTATCGATATATCCCCATTTATCGTTCATCGCCACTCTGGCCAATCCTTCGCTAAACTTTATTGCTTCATCAAATTTTGGAGCAATGACAAATTTGCCGCTCCTGTCCATAAATCCCCATTTATCCATACAAACAGCGACTAGTCCTTCTGAAAAAGGTGAATGAACGAATACGGATGGATCCAATTTAATGACAAATTTTCCAGTTTCATCGATAAATCCCGCTTCTGTTTCCGTTTTTACGAAAGCCAGTCCCTCCGAAAACGGATATGCCATATTAAATTGCGGAGTAATTTTCACTTTTCCAAAATTATCAATATATCCCCATTTTACCGAATTATCAAAAAGACTCATCTTGGCACTGCCATAATAAGGTGTTAAATATGTCAGTGACTTATCCGACTGTTCCCGAATAGAAGGCTCCGTATTTAACCACGCAATAGAAGTCATTGTAAAAAATACCATGACCCATGCCAAAATAAAAACTTTACCATTTCTTTTCATAACAATCCCCCTGCTTCGAATCTTTTTTATATCATTCTGAACTCCACTTCAGTCATTGATTTCTGCACCACCCTCTATCAAAATACACTTCTCCCCATGTATCCAGCTTCCAATAGTCATTTACTTTAATAAACCGGTTGAGGCTGCAATTTTTCAGCGAAAACTGCCTTCGCTTTTCGAGCGGAATACCCATTACCCAGCGGAAAATACTCTCGAGATTCCCTCCATGGATACTCGTAACCCCTCAATCAAAAAACGACTCCTGCCGGAGTCGTTGCCTGTCTCATCGATGCCTCTCCGAGACTCCCAAAAAAATATCTAGTCATTAATCCGAGTCCGGATAACCCGGCCCGTTGAGTCATAATCCACATATAAATAGGCGTTAAAATCCCATTTTCCTTTTATTTTGGGATTATAAATATCATAAATCCTCATTTCGCCCCCGGCGCTTATGGAAGATTTCCGGACGGACTGGGGCGGCCCCAGCAGAGCCTCCACCTCTTCCATAGCCATTCCGTTCTTCACTTTGGCATACGTCTGAAACTCCGCAGTTAATTGAGAATCCTGGCTGACTCTCCATTGAAAAAAACAAAATAATGCGACAGTCACAACGATCCCAATCAGAAGGGCATAATTCCTCTCTTTCATCGTCCTACCTCCGATGCCAGCGGCTCCTTTTAATTTATTTACGGCAAATTATTTTTTCTCGGTTTAAATCAATTTTCCTTTTTTTAGATGTTCGGAAAGGGTTCTCACGCCTAGATTCCGAGTATAGTCATGTTAAGGTAAGGACATATTATAGCTGGAAATCTAGAAAAATGGATTTGGAAATGAGCCGCGATAAAGTATTCATGTCAACCATCATTACGTTAGTCGGATGGCCTTTTGGGGAAGGCTACACCTGGATCATGAAACAACTGGGTTTTACGAATTTAACTGCTTTTGAGGCATTAAGCATGATGTGGATGAAAGAACCCAGCTGGATATTGGGGATTTTGGCGGCTTTTGGCTTTAATTATTGGCTGAGTTTGGCCATATATTACAGTGCAAGAATTTGGGGAACCGACTATTTTCCTTATAAAGCCATGCTCCTGACGATGACCGCCGAATCCATATTATTTAACACCTTTGGCCGTTTGGCCGACAATCCCCTGATGATCCAAAGCACCGCCGGAAACTATGTCCACGCTTCGGCAGCAGCCATTGGCGGCATCGTCAGTGGTTTTCTCATACGAAAATATGTACTGAACAGCGACTCTAAAAAATCTTCCTAAAGTGAACTTTTCTCAAAAGAAAGAAACCCGCGTATCCGCGGGTTTCTTTCTTTTGAGAAAAGATATAAATTGTAGCCTTCCTGGGTGTGCGAAAAATGATTGTCACGGTTTTGTCACGGTTGACCATTTGATTTTTTGTCACGGCACACAAAAAAACGCCGCAAATATGCGACGTTACTTGTTTTTTATGGCGCGCCCGCCAGGACTTGAACCTGGGACCCTTTGATTCGTAGTCAAATACTCTATCCGCTGAGCTACGGGCGCATAGTGAATAAATGAAGTGGCGGAGAGAGAGGGATTCGAACCCTCGCTAGGATTTCTCCTACTAACGGTTTAGCAAACCGTCCCCTTCAACCTGCTTGGGTATCTCTCCGTGGTGTCAAACCGTTCAATAACGAAGCGGCTATCGAGCTCGTACTCTCGCCTCTCACCGCAAATGTTGCAACAACTGGCGGAGGAGGAGGGATTCGAACCCCCGGTACCTTGCGGTACAACGGTTTTCAAGACCGCCTCCTTAAACCACTCGGACACTCCTCCGAGCTCTCGGTAACGCATGAATTATTTTAACACATGCCTATCCCGAAGTCAAGAAAGGGATCTTCGGTATTATTAGGAAAAATGTTTTATTCTAACTGCAACTCCTGGATCCGACTCATATACATCTGCGTCAGGGCATCGGCCTCCTCATGGCTGCTGGCTTCCGCATAAATCCGAAATACCGGCTCTTCAGCATCGGGCAACACCAGCGCCCAGCCTTGATCATGGTAGACCTTCAGGCCGTCGGTCATCTCCACTCGGTGCCCTTTGTTTTCCTCAAAAAGATTTCGCATAATCCTCCCTTTTTGCTCCCATGGGCAGTCCACCTCCCGGTACCTTCGTGGCACATCGGGAATCAACAGCTTGGCTCCTGCCAGGGTCAGATTTTCCCGAGCCAACAATTCCATGATTTTAACCAAACTGAATACCGCATCGAACTGCGGATGATAAGAACTTTCACCGGACAACGTCGGAAACAGCTTCGCCTCCGCTTCCCGTTCCATCAGCGACCGGGGATTGACCTTGGTCCGGATCACCCGGCCCCGGAACTCCTTGGCCAAGGCTTCAATGACATGGGGCGCCGTCACCGGTACCGGAACGGACGCTTCGGGTTGATATTTGAAAACATGATAAGCCAGAAGCGCCATAAATTGTTCTTCTTTTAAAAGCTCTCCGTTTTCATCGACTAAAATGAGGCGTTCCGCATTATGGTCCACGATAATCCCTAAATCGGCCCCATGCTGCCGGACCTGCTCAGCTACACGGCTCAATGCGCCCAGCAACTCCTGGAGCGTATGGGGGCGGTTAACCTCCTCCTTCCGGACGGATTCCCCGGGAATTACTTCACACCCTAATTTGTCGAACAATGTGGGCAGTACCAATGAGAGACTTCCGGGTTCATACAAGGCCACAATTTTAAACCGCCGTTGGGCAATGGCTTTCACTGCTGTTTCATTCAACATGCCCTGGAGATAAGGCTCAATTAATTGGGGCACAAAGGTGATTTCGCCCATATTGTCGCTGCTGGCCCGCAAAAAATCTTCGGTCAGGAAACTGTTTTCCATGGCCCGTTCGCTGTTTTTATCGATATTTAAACCACGTTCGTCAAAGAACTCGATTAAAAGCGTTGCCGCATCCTGATCGTCGATACGCAGGTGGACACCGCCCTGTGCCCCTAAGGACACCAAGGCATACCGGGCCACCGGTGTGGGGATGGTTCCGAGGTCATACACATGGACACCGGCAGACAATACGCCGGCCACCAACGCCCGTTTAAATACCCTTGACGCGCGGAAATTGTCAGAGCTGACCACGATCCTCGAACCAGGTTTTAACCGCGACCCGAATACCGCCCCATATTTGGCCGTTAATTCCGGAGTGATCTCTTGGTTAATCGTTCCGCTGATTCCGGCATTTCCGAATAAGCTCCGGGAACACTTTTTGGCCCAAATGACACTTTCATTCAAAACTGTTCCGCTGTCAATGGCTTTGTCCGGCCACACTTTGACCTGCGGCTTAATAATGCTTTTCACTCCGAGGGAAACGCCTTCGCCCAAGACCGCCCCTTCAAAAACCGCGTTTTTCCCTTTTAAATGATTATGGTGACAAAGGATGGCACCCCGGACTTCGCTGTTGGGCCCCAGATAGCAGTGATCCCATAAGACGCTCCGTTTGATGCTGCTACCTTCCTGGAGGCATCCATAATTGCCTATCACCGTAAAAGCGCCAACATGGGCCCCGCTTTCAATCCGGCAATAGTCGCCCAACAAAAGCGGTGCTTCCAGGGATGCATCGGCAGCAATCTGCACTCCTTCACCGGCCCAGATGCCGGGTTTGATTTCCTTCCCCGGTATGCAAACCCGAATCTTTCCGGTTAACACATCATAATGGGCCTGCCGATATTGTTCCAGATTGCCGATGTCTGACCAATAACCGGTTGCCACATAGCCGTACATCGGCACGCCTTTTCCGAGCAACAAGGGGAATAAATCTTTGCTGAAATCGAAAACTTGTCCCTTGTCAAAATAATTCAAGACTTCCGGTTCCAAGACATAAATGCCCGTATTCACCGTATCGCTGAAAACTTCGCCCCATCCCGGTTTCTCCAAAAACCGCCGAATCCGGCCGTCACTGTCGGTGATGACCACCCCGTACTCCAGCGGATTGTCGACCCGGGTCAAGACCAATGTCGCCATGGACCCTTTCTCCTTATGAAAGGCGACCGCCGCCTCCAGGTTAATGTCGGTTAACGCATCCCCGCTGATAACCAAGAAGGTTTCATCCAGAAATTCGGCGACGTTTTTGACGGAACCGGCCGTCCCCAAAGGCTTCTCTTCGGTAAAATATTGCATTTTCAAACCGAATTCCCTACCGTCCCCGAAATAATTCTCTATGGACTCGCCAAGATAAAAAAGGGTGACCACGACATCGTCAAAATGGTGCTTTTTCAACAAATGAACAATGTGTTCCATCATGGGGCGGTTGGCAATGGGAACCATCGGTTTCGGCTTATTGCAAGTTAAGGGTCTGAGTCTCGTTCCTTTTCCTCCGGCCATAATAACTGCTTTCATGGGATACCTCCTTCAATACCGTCTCCTGATAGCGGTGAAAATCATACTCTTGCTCACCGTCGTCTTTCATTTTCGACATCTTGATTTCGCGCAAAATTTCCTCATGGACCACCGGTTGCCAATTGGAACGTTTAAATTCTTCCAACACATGCTGATAGGTACCAATGGTTTTGGCGGCGATCCGATCCCAATTGTAGATGTTTCGAATGTCTTCCAACGCTTGAGCTTTCATTTTTTGCGCATGGTCAGGATGGTCCAATGCCCAAATAATATTGTCTGCCAATGACGTAGGATTGTTGGTATACGCTTTCAGCCCGTTGACTCCGTGTTGGATGATTTCACTCATCCCACCAGTATCGCTGACCACTACCGGCGTTCCGGCCGCCATTCCTTCCAAAGCCACAATTCCGAAAGGTTCATAAAGACTGGGGAAGACCGCTACTTGGGCGCATTTATATAACGCATTCCGGGTATCGTCATCGATATATCCGGTAAAATAGATCCGGTTATAAATCCCCAGCTGATAAGCACGGTGCCTCAGCTCATCCAGATAAGCCCCTTTACCGGCGATCACCAGTTTCACCCGGGAATCATAAGCCAATACTTTAGGCATGGCCTCCAATAATACGCCCAGCCCCTTTTCCGGGACGATCCGACCCACGTGAAAAACGATTTTTTCATCCGGAGCCGCATATTTATACCGAATGGACTCCGGATCGATACGGGTTTGATTGAATTCTTCAGGATATACCCCATTGGGGATCACCTGGAGTTTATCGTCAGGAATTTGAAATACGCGCTGTAATTCGCTTTTCATATATTGGCTGCAGCAAATGATTCGCCACGACTCGTACCCAAGCCACCATTCCACATCGCTGATATAACGCTGCAACGGATTGTGAAGCCCGTTATTGCGGCCGTACTCTGTCGCATGGATGGTGGAAATCAGCGGAATTCGCCAGGCATGTTTTAAACTTTTCCCGGCAAACGCCGCCAGCCAATCATGGACATGAATCAGGTCGAAATCCAGGCCGGCTATCTTGAGCTTGCTGGCCTGTTCCAGCATGTTAATATTCAATTGCAAAACCCAGGTTAAAAAGTCCGGAGCTGCCGGATTGCTGGCGGGAACCCGGTACACCTTGATTCCGTGCACATTTTCGTATTCCGGCGCCCCCTGGACTCCACAGGTAATCACGTGAATATCTTCGCCTTGCTTCACCATGGCCCGGGATAAATCATAAACATGGCGGGCAATCCCGCCAACAATTTTTGGCGGGAACTCCCAACTCAATACCAACGTCCTCATCATTTCACCCCTGTTCAGATTGGGCCGGTTTCCGCACCGACCAAATACAGGAGTTATTTTAACCAACCCCCCCAAAAATATAACCATTTTCCAAGGGATCCTAAAAATGGACATAAAAAAACCGGAAGTTTCACTTCCGGTACAATAGGTGCTTTCGTTTCTTATGGATTTAGAGGCTGACCGCAGTCGGTTCATTATACTTGCGACGCGCCGCAAGGACCGACTCCCAGTCTTCCCTCGACAACGGCCTGTCGAAACTACGGAATCCGGCCAATTTAAAGCCATGTTTCTTGGCTAACTGACGGGTATAGTCAATCGTATCGATATCGATATCCACACCCAAGCTGTAGTGGCGATAATCATGCTCCAACGCCAACATCATGGTCTCCGACATGCACGCATAAGCCAGTCCCTTTTCAAATCCAAAATTCCAGCCCAGATCCGGCAAACCGGGGACAGCGATCACTCCGCCGTCTATCACCAAAACGTCGGGACGGGCATCCTTCACTTCCACGCTGACATCCGCCGGACGGGCGACGTCACAAACGATGGCCCCAAACTTCAACATACTGGGACGGATTAAACTGTTCACCTGGCTTGTTGCCGTGATCACCACATCTGCCCTGGGCAAATACCCTTCGATATCCACCGTATAGACCACCGGGCTCTCACCTAATATCTCTTCCGCAAATTCTTGGTAGGCTTCCAACGGGGCATCCGGAGCCGGGACACGCGGATGATGTTTAACAAATTGAACAATGGCTCCGCCGCCGGAAGGCATTTGATTGAGATGCCGGTAAATCTCGGCTGTCACTTTCATCAACCGCCGCCGGCTGTGATGTTCATTGTTGGGATTACCGATGAGGATCAGCGTATTCACCTGTTCAGCCAAAAGCAGCGTACAGGCTCTGCCGATGGAACCGGTGGCCCCGACAACCGCCGCTGTGGTCTGCTGAATCGGTATCTCTAATTGACGGGCCGCCTCCAACGTGGCCTCCACGGCAGCCGCTACCGTATAACTGTTTCCGGTGGTCAAGGCTACGCCCAAATGCCGTAAATCTTTGCCGCCTCTGGTGACGACCGAAGTATATGCGCCTAAACCGACAATTTTGGCACCGCGGTCCTTTGCCAGTTTGACCGCTGCCGCCAGCTCTTTCAACGCCTGTTCCCGCGACATATTCATCAATTCTTCCGACGTTCGGCAAACACAGATAAACTCACCAAAAGCCTGTTGGCCGGTTTTGGAAGTTATCCGGGTCTGACTGACGGCAAAAGGTTCCACCAAGTCATTCCAGCGCCAGACCAAATCGTTCAATTGCTCTTCCGTGAAGAAGCTCAACGATTCATCGAATTCTGTGTAGTTTTTCAGATACAACGGGTGCACCAAAAAGGCAAACCGGCCTTCGGAATCATCTTCCGCCGGCAAAAGCGGCGGTTTCGGTGTAATGACGGTCTCCGTAACCTTTGGAGGTGTTACCCCTACCAAATGGCATAAAAACGATGCCGTATTGCCCATGGCAAGACGGGCAGCCATTCGTTCCACCGAATCCATGGCTTGTTCGCATTGTTGACGACTGATAATCAGCGGCGGTTCCAAGCGGATCACCGCTGCCCCGTTTAAGGTCGGAGCCACCCGCAGTTTTTCGACGTTCAACAAATAGCTGGAGACCACCGGCGACAAAAATTCCTGGTCAGCCATAATTCCCAGCAGGCTGTCGGGCAGATTGTATTTGTTCACGCCCAACTCCAAACCGAGCATCAGGCCCCGGCCCCGAACATCCGCAATAACCGACGAATACCGTCTTTGGATGGCTTTCAATCGGCTGAGCAAATATTCGCCGTTATCTGCGATCTCCTTTAACAGTTGCCCGTCATTGCGCGTCAATATCTCCAAGACTTTCAAGCCCACCCGGCAAGCCAGCGTATTCCCGGCAAAGGTGGATGAATGTTTCAACGCAAAGTCTTCCGTATAGACCTCCGGCTTGGCTAAAACGGCACCGATGGGGATTATCCCACCGCCCAAAGCTTTGGCCAAGGTCATGATATCGGGAGTGATTCCTTCATGTTCGCAGGCAAACATCTTCCCGGTCCGGCCCAGTCCGGTTTGAACTTCGTCGGCGATTAAAACCGCCCCGTACTGATGGCAAATGCGCTGGGCTTCCCGGAGATAGCCCGGCGGCGGGATGATAATGCCTCCCTCTCCCTGAATCGGCTCCACGATCAACGCCGCATAATAATCCGGCTTTTCTTTAAAAGCCCGCTCCAACTCTTCCAAATCACCGTATGCAATCCGGACAAACCCTTCCACCGGCGCGCCGAATCCTTTTTGGTAAGAATCTTTGCCCGTCGCCGACAACGCTCCGAGGGTTTTCCCATGGAAACTGTTTTTGGTCGTCAAAATACCATGACGTCCTGTATAACACCGGGCCATTTTTAATGCCGCTTCCACTGCTTCGGCACCGCTGTTGGCAAATGTAACCCGTTCCAATCCGGGAGGAGCCACCTTCACGAGAGCTTCAGCCAACTGGCCGGCCGCTTCCAAATAGGACGGTTGTACGAAACTGGGCTCCCGGTGATCCCGGACCGTTATAATGGCATCCCATATTTCCGGAGGATTATAGCCAAAGGGTAATGCTCCGTATGAAGCGATAAAATCTAAGTATCGATTTCCGTCTTTATCGATTAATTCACATCCGGAACCTTCACAAAACACTTTATCCATATTTAACTGATGGAGTTGTTTCGCCAGGAACGGATTTACATACTGCGCATAAGGATGCATAATGTCCCTCCAGAATCAATTTGCATAAAATCAGTTTAACACTATTTGGATCAATGGTCAACCTCGGCCAAATCAGCCTGATTCTTGATGCGGATTTATTCCCGTTTATCAAATGCAAACTCCCCATCCTATGGGATGAGGAGTCTTCCATGCTCATCTTCTTATGCAGAAGTTTTCCCGTTTTTCACGATTTTAACCCAAAACCAGCTTAAACCTTTTGGCTTACGGTAAATCGCATATCCGCCGGTACCGGCCAGAGCCGCCGCCAAAATTCCCAACCAGAGCACCCCGTGGCCTCCTTGGTTTCCAGGCCCGACCGGATACAATTCCGCCAATTTTTTCATCTCCGCACTGAACGATTTTAATTGGGCCTCCTGCCGGTGCTTTCCGCGTTTTGGGGCTAAAATATCCATGATACGGGGTTCAAAGCCATCCCCCGTACCGCCGCCGATGACCCAGGCTCCCGGTTGGACTGTCACTTTTCTGAAAAAATCCTCCCCAAATCCGTCATAAGACCCTACCAAAACATAATACTTCCAGTGCTTCCCGGGAACGCCGATCCGTTCCGTCGGCACCGATACCCGAATGGTCTGGCCGTCACCCAGCACTTCCGTTTTTAACGTACGAATTTTTATCACGCCGTTTTCCAATGTGATGAGTTGACTATTGTTCCAGCCGACCGCTTTCAGACAAACCTCCCAACCGAATTTCGGATGAAAAACCACATTGGGACCGCGCTTTACCGGTGTGACACATCCCCCTTTGGGTGTGGTATCAATATATATCCTCAGGTTTTGATGGATAAATCCTTCCGGGGCCATCCACGGATTGGTGATAGTTGCAAACCGGGTATCAAAATAAACCATCCCTTCTTTTTCAGCCCATACTTTAAAGCCGATAATATCGAATATGCCTTTATACGGTTGGAAGGCTATGTTGGTCGGGTACTGATAGCTTCCATACCCGTAATCATCGCCGACTGGATCCTCCATTTCAAAATAAACCACGGGATAGGCAGCCCCCCACACACAGCTGCCAAGCACCATGACGCATATCGCCGCAACGAACCATTTCCGCCACATAAAAATCCACCCCCAACTAAACATATGCCGGAGGGTGGACAAATTATGACGGATTCTTTCAGGTCAATTTAACAACGGCCACGACCTGGCCTTCGCTTAAATATTCGCCGGGTTCCACGCATAATTCGGTGATTATACCGTCAATGGGGGAAGGCAATATAAATTCCTCCCCGTCAACTTCTAACACCAGTAAGTCCTGGTCAATATCGATGGTCTGTCCTACTTCCACCAGCCAGCGGATAACTTCGACCACCGGTTCGTCCGGTGCCAACCAAGGAAGTTTGATCTCAACCAACCGTTCTCTCATGATTTATACACCCTAGGGACCCGACTCCCCAGCATGCACGTGATTTCATAATTAATCGTCCCTAATGTTTCGGCGATGGAATCGGCGGTGATTTGGGCTTCCCCGTCCTTTCCGATGAGCGTCACGGGCGCTCCCAGCTCCACCGGATCATCTCCGACATCGATCATGCATTGATCCATGCATATCGCCCCGACCACCGGATATTTTTTTCCACCGATGATTGCTTCCGCCCGATTGGTCAGTCTCCGGGACCATCCATCCGCATAACCGATAGGTATGGTCACAATAGTGGTCTCCTTTTTCGTCCGGTAACAATGGCCGTAACTGATTCCGGTCTGCGCCGGAACCCGTTTGACAAAGATCACCTTCGTCTTCAGCGACAGGACCGGACGGAGATCCACTTTCCCGGAGAGGGACATCTCAGGCGACGGTTTCATTCCGTAAAGCATAATTCCGGGTCGTACCATATTAAAATAGGAAGCAGGCAAATCGATAATCGCTGCGCTGTTGGCCAGATGGACTTTTTCGGGAAGCAGGCCGGCTTCCCGTAATTCGGCAACAACTTTGGTAAAACGTTGGATTTGTAGATTGGCAAAATCTTTATTCGCCTGATCGGCCGTAGCCAAATGGGAATAAATGCCGGTGGCTTTAAGCGCAGGAAGCTTTGCGATGTCTTTCATCATCTTCAGGGCGTCACCGTAACTGACGCCAACCCGCCCCATTCCGGTATCCACTTTCAGGTGAAGGGTGGCCGTTTTACCGGCTTTCAATGCCGCTCTGGACAAAGCAGTTGCCGACTCCAAAATACAGACGGTAGCCGTAAGGTCATGGATGATAAAGGCCTCCGCCTGGTCCGGCTGCAATGCTTCAAAAACCAGGATGGGAACGGTAAATCCGGCTTTCCGTAGGGCAATCCCCTCTTCGGGCAAAGATACCCCGAGCCAGGTGGCCCCGTTTTCAATGGCCGTTTGGGCGACTTTCACAGCACCATGGCCATAAGCTTCCGCTTTAACAACCGCCATAATCTCCACTTCCGGCCCGATCAGTCGACGGACCTCCTGAAGATTATGGCGTAACGCCCCTAAATCAATTTCCGCCCAAACCGGGCGAATTATCTCATCATATGGATTCATATGCCCACACCTTCTTATATACTTCCGGTATTCCCGATATGACATCTCCGGCAACGATTCCCACCGGCCCCCGTTGGCCCGCCGCCAGATCCCCGGCCAGACCATGTAGGTAAGGGCCAAGAACCGCCGCCGTTTCCGCCGGCAATCCCTGCGCCATTAAACTTCCAATCATTCCGGCCAATACATCTCCCATACCGGCCGTAGCCATCCCGGAATTACCGGTCAGATTGAGATAAATCCGTCCGTCGGGAAGGGCAATCACCGTCCGGGCCCCTTTCAAAACGACGATTTTCTGCCACTTTTCGGCATAAGATCGGGCCACATTTAAACGGTCTTTTTGAATCGCCCGGGTCTCCAATCCCGTCAGCCGGGCCATCTCTCCCGGATGGGGCGTCAACACGGCCGGCACCCGAATCTCCTTCATTAACTCCATGTTTTGGGCCAATGCGTTTAAACCATCCGCATCGATAACCAGCGGCCGGTTGGCGGAAGCAACGACCGCCTTCATGACCTCCAGGCCGCTTTCGGCGCCAAGGCCGGGGCCGACAACGACTGCGCGGTAATCGTCCAGCCGTTGCAGCGCGTCTTCCAGCTCAACCGCCATTGTTTCCCGAGGTTTATCCACGAACCGGGCCAAATCGTCGACCGCCACTGTCACCAATCCGGATCCCGTCCTTAAAGCTCCCAGGGCGGCCAACGCCGGCGCCCCATACATGCCCGGCGCTCCTCCAATCACCAGAAGATGGCCGGTGGTTCCTTTATGGGCCGTCGGTTCACGGCGGGGCAACATCTTTTGGACATCCGCCACAGTCAGGCAATGGATGAACAACTGCTCATCCTCGATCAAAGCCTCCGGAAATCCAATATGATCGATGACCACTTCCCCGGCATACTCCGCTCCGGGATAAATGTACAACCCCGGCTTCGCCAGGCCAAAGGTTACCGTCATATGAGCCTTGACCGCGGTTCCCGGCACATTCCCCGTATCCGCATCGATCCCGGAGGGGATATCCAAGGCCAGCACCGGCCGGTTGGCCCGGTTAATGGCTTCGATCACCCGAGGCAAGGGTTCCCGGGGAGCGCCGAACGTACCCGTTCCCAAGATGGCATCGACGATCACATCGGCATCTTTCAATTCACTGGCCGTATTTTCGCTCCAACTCGCCACTCTTACTCCGAATTTTTCGGCGCGTTCCAAGTTTAACGCAGCCAACCCCCGATATTCCTCCCGAGGGTATAATAAAACAGCCGTAATGTTTGAACCGTCTGCCTGCAAAATGCGGGCCAACGCCAATCCATCACCGCCGTTATTTCCCTTTCCGCAACAAATGATAACTTTCGATAGTTTCCCCTTGACGATCCGTTTCATTTCCCGGGCAGCTGCCAGCGCCGCCCGTTCCATCAATAGGTCTCCGGACAATTGCCATTCGGACTGTGCTCTGTCATCCAGCTGCCGCATTTGCAGCGCTAAAGCAAGCCTCATCTTACTCGAATGCCTCCAAAACCACATGAGCGACTGCATATTCCCGGCAATGGGAAATGCTCACATGGATTTTTCTTACCTTAAGTTCCTGAAGATATCGGGCAACCTTCCCGTCGGTATGCAGCACCGGAGCCCCGTTGGCGTCATGCCGAACCGCCATCTCCCGCCAGGAAAAACCGGCCAAACCGGTACCCATGGCCTTCAACAACGCTTCCTTCGCTGCAAAAAACCCGGCCAAACGGTGACTTAATCCCTTGCTCTCCGCCCATTCGTCATCGGTATAAACGCGTTTCACAAAGTGCTCGTTACTGATGGCTTTGGCAATTCTGGATATCTCGATAATATCGATACCGGTTCCGACGATCACTCGAATCTCCTTTCGGAAAATAATCCTCCCGTGACATATCTACCGCATTTCTAAAGGACAACCGGATTCCGGGGTTTCTGATAAAACGACGTCAATGTATGTTCCAATCCCAACTGCCGATAATTCAAGATCGGCTCCGTCCCGCCCACTAAGATATAACCACCGGGTCGAAGCGCTTCAATGAATTTCTTATACAACATACTTTTTGCTTCTTCGGTAAAATAAATAACCACATTGCGGCAGATGATCAAATCCACCGGGCTGGGAAAAGGATCATTCAACAAATTATGATGACGGAATTCCACCATTTGCTTAATCTCAGGCTTCAAATAAAACAGGTGGTTTTTCTGCTCAAAATACTTCAGACGTAAATCCTCCGGCAAACTTTTCACTTCATTGGCCGTATAAATGCCTTCCTGAGCCTTCCGAATGATCTCCCGGTCAATATCGGTAGCCAAGATCCGCACTTTAGCGGCAGCATTTAGCTCATTGACAATGATGGCCACCGAATAAGGTTCCGAACCGTCCGAACAACCGGCGCTCCAAATGGTAATCCTGGAACGGTGTTTTAAGATATCCGGCAACACCTGATGCCACAATTCATGGAATCGTTCAGGATTGCGAAAAAACTCCGAAACATTAATGGTCAACCGGTTCATAAATTCTTTGAACCGTTCCGGCCTGGTCATCAATTGATTTAAATAATCGTCATAATCTTTAACACCCCAGGCCTGTCCCAGGGAATTGATCCGGCGATCCATCTGCTGACTTTTATAGTGCCTGAGATCAATACCGCATAATTCGCCCACTTTTTGCTTGAAGACATCATATTCCATCCGGTGCTATTCCTCCGTTGGCCGGGGCTTCGGCCATTCTGAAATTTTCGTGTTCGATCCAGATATATCATTCGACTTCCCTTTGAAGGAATCCTTTCAGGAAAAAACCGATTAATCCAGATATTTAACGATCGTCTCCAGCGGTCGCTTTTCCGGGCCTTTGGTCATTTTAGACGGATATCCCACCGGGATGACGGCCATAAATTCACCTTTCGGTTCCCCCAGTAATTCCAAGACTTCATCTTTGATCAAAAAAAGAATGCCCAACCACACGGTTGCCAATCCGAGGGATGTGGCAGCCAGCAATAGATTTTGAACCGCTGCCGCTGAACTCTGGATCTCCATCGTCCGGAAAAAATCATATGCTTGCTCCGAAGCCATATTAAATAAATGAGTGCCGTGCTCAATCAGTTCCCCGGTATTAATGACGGCAATAACCGCAGGTGCACTGGCAATGGACCGGGAAGCCATCCTGAGAAGGACGGACGATGCCTTGGGAAATTGAGCCGCTTTCGAATTAACCAGCTCAACCAGCTCCCGTTTCTTATTGCCCCTTATCACGATAAACCGCCAAGACTGTTGATTGTGGGCTGACGGCGCCTGGTTGGCAGCCTGCAATATGGTTCCAATGGCCTCATCGCTCACCGGTTGATCGCTGAACATCCGGATACTCCTCCGGTGGGCGATGGTCTTCAGGGTTTCATTAATAATCGGACGTTGCTCGATCGCTTCCAAAATCGTTCTCCTTTATCATCATGATCACAGAAAGTAAAAGGGTTCACAGCGCACAATGCATCGTACACAGTATATTGTTATATAGATTCAACATATCTGTAACTGTGTACCGTGAACCATGCACTGTACACTACGGAATTTTCCCACAGTAAGTGTCTTATGTTATTATCCAAACTTTTCCCTATTCCTGTTTTATCATCTTGTTTTTAATAAGGTTGTTACGATATTGATAAGCCTTTCACAAAGACTTTTGGTTATCTGGAAATTCCTAAAGATTACACCGTTTCTTTCAATGACGTCAAAACGAAAAACCCTCCGGACCATGGAATCAGAAATTCGTTTCCGATTAAATGTTCGGAGAGTTTTTGTAATTCAACTTTAAATATTAATTAAGTGGAGCCATGATGCACTTCTTTCACCAAGGGCAACTGAACCGTAAACGTGGTTCCCTTTCCGGGCTTGCTCTGGACTCGTATGGTCCCATGATGATTCTCAACAATGCTTTTCACAATCGAAAGCCCCAATCCGGCTTTTCCTTTAGAACGGGATTTATCCGCCTGATAAAACCGGTCAAATATTTTATCCAGATGCTCAGGTCCGATTCCCGAACCGGTATCCGCAACGGTCAGTCGAATTTTCTTTTCGCTTTGATGAAGACCGATTTCAATTTTTCCCCCAGCCGGTGTATACCGGAGGGCATTATCCAAAAGGTTTTCCAGCATTTGACGAAGACTGGCTTCATCTCCGTCACAGAGAGTATTTTCCTGAAGATCCAGAACGATTTCCACTTGAGATTGATCAGCCAAAGGGCGAAAAGCCTCAGCTACACGGGAAATCAGCTTATCCAAATACAAATGGCGCTTATTAAGCACATATTGATGGGCATCGGCCCTGGCCAGGAAAATCAACGAAGATACCAACGCCGACATTTGCTCGGTTTCTTCCTTAATATTGGTCAGCCAATCCATCTGGCTGGCCACCGTCTCCTCGGGGCTTCCCATGATCACTTCCAAATTAGTCTGGATGACTGCCAACGGTGTTCGGAGTTCATGGGAAGCGTCGGCCAAAAAATCCTTCTGCTGCTGCCAAGATTTTTGAATCGGGGCAATCGCCCGTTTGGCCATGAAAAGGCTGCCAAAAGTGGCCAAAATAAGATAGAAACCTCCCAACAGGATTAAAGTGGTTATCAATGAGTATTGATTGACCTTTTCCATCTTTAAACCTTGAAAAACGATCAAGGTGCCTGATTCTTTCGTAAGCGGTGTCTGATAATAAAAGCATTGGGAATCAGCCAATCGTATGGTTCCGCTTTCTTTTGAACTTTTCAAAATTTTACGTACTAAGGGTTTCAATTTCCCGAGAGTAACAGGTATATTCCCTGCATTATGAAAAATCTCGCCGTTAGGAGCTACTTTAACGAAGAAAACAACCGGAGGTGCAAACCGTGGCTTTTTGAAGAGTCCGGAGGATGACGAAGACTGATCCTCTCTTGTCCGAGGGTGTGATGGAGGTTTCAATTCCTGCTTAAGAAACATTAGAAACATTCCGGAATTGATCCCTTCCGCCATCCGCTTCGCAAAAAATTCCGCATGGTTCATCATCCTGAAATGCAACACCAGATAGGCGCCGCCGGTCAACGTGACAAACAAAAAAGTGATGATCGTTAAATTCGTCAGAATAAATTGAAGTTTTAATTTACGAAACATCGGCGTCCTCCTGCAAATAATAACCTATCCCCCGGACCGTTTTGATGCAGGGCACTTTCAGTTTTTTACGGAGATAATGAATATAAAGGTCAATATTGCCCAACTCGCTGTCTGAATCATAACCCCAGACCCGTTCAAAGATAAGCTCCTTCGGAACAACCTGACCACGATGGCGCATCAGCAATTCCAATAATAATGTTTCTTTCACGGTCAATTGAATCACTTCCGTTCCGTTGGACACCTCCCCCTTCAACGGATCCAACGTTAATCCGGCGGCACGGAGCGTCGTATCGACGAACTCTTTATCTTTTCTGCGGCTTAAAGCCCTTAACCGAGCCAAAAGCTCTTCGGTGGAAAAGGGCTTGATCAAATAGTCATCCGCACCGGCGTCCAATCCCTCCACCCGGTCCGCCGGAGCATCTTTGGCCGTTAAGAATAATACCGGCCGGTGCATCCCCTGACGACGCAGTTCCTTAATGATGGTCACCCCGTCTTTTCCCGGCAGCATCCGGTCCAAGACGATCAAATCATAAAGCCCGCTCTCCGCCATTTCCAATCCCTGATCGCCATCATAGACAACATCTACCTGATAACCATGGCGTTTTAAAATCTGTGCCAAAGCATTGGCCAATTTAACTTCATCTTCAACCAACAATACTTTCATTGAGTATCGCCCTTCCGGAATGATTATTCATGGCGTAATGCCTCAATCGGATGAAGGCCGGCCGCTTTATAGGCAGGATATCCTCCAAAGAAAAGTCCGACCATGATGGAAAACCCAAAGGAAATCAGGATGGATTCCGGAGAGATCACCGTGGTCCAATCCGTTACCCGGGAAACCACCGAACTGACTCCCCAGCCCAGACCGATACCAATCAGCCCTCCGGTTACGCTCAAACCCACGGCCTCGATGAGAAACATGCTTAAGATTTCTAACTTCGTTGCACCAATGGCTTTTCGAAGACCGATTTCTTTAATCCGTTCGGTGACGGATACCAGCATAATATTCATGATCCCGATACCGCCCACCAACAATGAGACGGCCGCAATACCGCCCAACAGCAACGTAAATGTCTTTGACGTTTCTTGGACGGTCTCTAAAATTTCAGCTTGATTTCGGATATTGAATTTTTCTTCATCTTGAAATTCTTCCAGCAATGCTTCATATACCTGATTGTACACCTTATTCACGTTTTCCGCACTATCAGCCTGGATATATACAGTACTTAACCTCTGGTTACCCATAATCCTTTGCTGCATAGTCGTTAAAGGAATCAACAGCAAGTCATCACTGTTCCCGAAACCGCTTTGCCCTTTCTCTTTAAGAACCCCAATGATCTCATATCGAAACACGCCAATCTTAATAAACTCGCCCACCGGATCGGTATTGGAGAATAATTCGTCCGCTAAATATGACCCAATGACAGCCACCCGACTGCGGGCATTAATCTCCGTTTCATCGAAAAACCGGCCGTCCGCTATCTGATAATTCCGAAGCGTAATATAATCCAATGTACAGCCAATCACTGAAGTCTGCATGCTACTGTCTCCGTAACTCACGACAAAGTTTCTTCGAACTTCCGGAGCAATCGTTTTAATATGAAACGAAGCATCTTCAATGACTGATAAAATACTGTTGGTTAACTGCACTCCGCCTCCAAAAGACCCTCCCCGGCTGCTGCCCCGTCCCGGGAATACCATTACCAGATTGGAACCCATGGCCGTAATATTTTCCGTCACTTTCCGCTGGGCGCCTTCTCCCAAAGCCACCATCACGATAACCGCCGCTACCCCGATAATCACGCCCAACATGGTCAACAGGGACCGGATCTTGTTTCCCGATAGATTACGCAACGCCATGATCAAAATTTCAATAGCTTTCATACCAGCACCCCTTCACCAATAACCTTTTGTTCGATCCGGCGGTCATCAACGATTTTTCCGTCTGTAAAACGGACAATGCGTTCGGTATAAGCTGCAATATCTTCCTCATGGGTAACCAAAACGATAGTGATTCCGTTTCGGTGTAATTCCTGAAAAACGGCCATAATTTCCCGGCTCGATTTAGTATCCAGGTTTCCGGTGGGTTCATCCGCCAAAAGCAATCTGGGCCGGTTGACAAGGGCCCGGGCGATGGCCACCCGTTGTTGCTGACCTCCCGAGAGTTCTCGCGGTTTGTGATGAATCCGGTTTCCCAGCCCCAACCGCTCCATCGCTTCCAGAGCGATCTTTTGCCGTTTGGAAGCGGGAACACCTGCATAGATGAGCGGCAGTTCCACATTTTGAATGGCAGTCAGGTTCGGCAGCAAATTGAAAGACTGAAACACAAAACCGATCTTTTGGTTCCGGAGCCGGGCCTTTTCCTTTTCACTTAATTTCGATGTTTCCTCGCCGTCCAACTGGTACGAACCGGACGTCGGCTGGTCCAGGCACCCCAGAGTATTCATAAATGTGGATTTTCCCGAACCGGAAGGACCCATAATCGCCACCATTTCACCTTCGGTGACGGTAAGCGATACTCCGTCCAATGCCCGGACTTCCGCGTCCCCCATGTGATAAATCTTATAAAGCGCTTCCGTCTTAATCATTGCTTTCGTCATCTTCACTCACCTTCGCCTTCATATTACATGGGCGGCGGTCCCATCATCATCATCCGATTCCGGTTTCTCATCGTCCCGCTTCTGTTTAAATCATTTCTTAAGGCGTTTTCTCCAGGAAGAACAACTTTATCTCCTTCATTCAATCCTGAAATTACTTCAACGTATTTCGACCCCTTATATCCCAGTTGCACCTGGCGAATTTCCGGTTTCCCGTCCACCAGGACTTTCACCGTAGCTTTTCCGTTTTCCTCCGTAACCGCCTTTCGGGGGATGGCTAAAACATCCGGGTGATTTTCGATGATGATCGTCACATCGACGGACATGCCGATCTTCAATAAATTTTTCAACGAATCAGAATCCACTTTTTCTCTGTTCTGCGGATTTCGAGGCATACGTACCGGGTTGGTGCCCGCCTTTGCCTGATCACCGCTCTGTTTTAGCGAAAATGATCTTCCCGGTTTAGCTTTTTCGGAAGTTGCCTGCCCTAATTCATCCGTTTTCGAAGTGAATATCGGCTTAATATGAACCGGGAACGTAACCACATTGGAGTTTTCCGTCCCGGTGCTTCCAAATGAAATAACTTTTCCGGGAATCATGGTCCGATCTTTATCATTAGCGCTGATCAACACCGGTAAGCCTTTTTTAATCTGATTGATATCACCTTGATCCACTTCCACTTCGATGAGAAGATGTTCATCCCCGCCAAATTCGATGAGTTCTGTGGAAGTTGTCACGCTTTGCTCCAACTTGACATTGACCCAGGAAACCATAGCGTCAAAGGGTGCCCGGACATGAATATCCCAACTTTGATCCTCGGACAAAACCACGCCGCTTTGGGTTAATGATGCCAGCTTTAACTCGTATTCCCGGCATTGTTCCTCATATTGCCGGACTTTGCTCTGTGCGCTCTCCAACTCATCGATGGTCGTTCCCTGAACCCGGTATAAAATTTCCTGGCGTTCCAATGCCCGTTTCGCTGTTTCCAGATTCAGTCGGCTTTGACTCAGGGAAGATTTCCACCCGGCCCAACGTTCCTGCAATTCATTGTCGTCTACCTGCAAAATGAACATCACGTCTCCCTTCCGGACATAATCGCCCGGTTTCACCAGGATCTTTTTCACAATAGCACTGTATGGCGGAGTTAACGTCGGACTGCTTTCCATCACCACGGTTCCGCTGGCCTCAATTTTTTCGCTCAAATCCATCCGGCGGACGTCCACGGTATCCAAAGCTACAGCCCGTTTGGACGATGCCGCCTGCTGACGGTGGTAATAGATACTTCCACCGACGATTAACCCTATGCCTAACACGATAACTGACACCACAACCGATTTTTTCATATCGCGCATTCATTCCTTTCAATCAAGATACTGTGAAACTTAATACAATTCGCCTCCGACTTTTTTCAGTTGCTGATACGCCAGATAAACATCATAACTTGACTTGAGGGCGGCAATTCGGGCTTCGAAAGCATCCTGTTGAGCCTCAGCCAAGTCCGCTTCCGAAATCATCCCCATCTGGGCTTGAAGGCTTTTAATCTCCAGGTCTTTATCGTAGAATGCCAGTGCTTTCTGATTGACTTCATTTTCTCTGACGGCCAACAGATAATTGTTATACGCCTGTTTGACTTCAAGCGAAATCGACCGTTTGGTTTTTTCGATTTCCAATTTCGTATTGGCGATGGTGTATTCCGCTTGTTTCGTCTTATTGGCCGCAATGCCGAAGTCTAATGTCCAGCTCATTTCCAGCGTGAAATACTGTTTGTCATTTCCGTACTGCTCCGAATTCCCACTGGAAACAACGCTTTTATCATATGATTCGTCTTTTCTGGCGGCCGTCCATGACAGCTCTCCGCTTAAAAAGTTATATTCCACGCCATAACTTTGCAAATTCTGTTTATCGGAATATCCAAGGGAAAGGGAGGGCAATTTTTCGTTCATTGCCGCCAGTTTGGTCTGGTTGTTCTTTACCAATGTTAATTCCAGATTTTTAATTTCCAGACGGTTTTGTAATGCTTTCTCCCGAAATCCGTCCAAATCCAGATCAACGGCGACCGGCTCCGTGTCCAGAGGAGCAAAATGATAACCGGTTAAGTCTTTCCCAATCTGCTGACTCAATTTGGCGATGGCGATCTCCAAATCAGATTGGGCCTTCTCCAAATCAAACTTCGCTTTATTTAAGTAATTTTCGATTTTCAATTGGCCCGGTTTGGTAATCTTCCCCAAACTCAATTGTTGGTTGGCCAAATTTAAGGACTTCGTATAGACTTCAACAGCTTGTTTTTGGGCTTCCACCATTTGCTGATACTTTAAAATATTGATGTAATACTCATACGTGGTATATACCGCTTCCGCCCGGGCCATTTTCAGTTTATTTTCAGCCCTGATCTGTTCCCAACGGGCCTGCTCCATGTCGGATGCCACTTTTTGGCCATATAACTGATAACCGATAGGAATGGTCTGCTGGAGGACCACCTGATACCCGGTGGATTCGCCGCCGGAACCGGTATCCTTTTGAATTTGCCCGTCAATGGTGGCTTTTGGTAACGTCTTCAGTTTCTCCTGTTGGGTTGCTAATTTAGCCTCTTCCAGGGCATTGGCTGCATTTTGAACATCCAGATCCGTTTCCAGCGCCATCTGAATGGCTTGATCTAAGGTAATTACTTTTTCTTCAGCAGCCATACAATTTGAAGCGGCCAAAATTATCATCACGCCGCACAGCCATAACTTCATTGTTAAAACCAGATTCTTTTTCAAGATGTCCCTCCTTATCACCATGATGATCTGAATTCCATAGACTACCCACTATCATTGTATAGAACCTTTCTTTGAATCATCTTTGAATTAGAAAATTTTATAAAAAAAACCGGTGAAATCCGGACACCACCAATAAACTGCAGGAAAGTATAACAATGTGTGGAAATATATTCAATAAAATTCCACCTGGTAACCATTGAACATCATAGAATCTCTGTATGATTCCGGATGACGGAATCATTTATAACAGTTACAAAATCGTGGAACGCGAAAACCTGGCAATATTGTATTTTACGTCAACACCATTCATGTCACCGCATATATTCATCAAAGAAAACGGAAAGTGGCAAATGGATATATTGGCAGAAGTATATAACACCCGGGAAATGGGGTCCGGGGTTTTTACGTGAACCTATACGGGGACTGACGATCCATATACTCGGACTTTCAGCGTCCTCTTTATAAAAAATAAATATTGACGGTTATATTTGCTTCAAAAGCGGAGACAACCGGAAATTTATCATTCAATATTTAGTAAGAAGAAAGATATTCTTTCATTTTCAAAGCGGGTCAATTGAACTAAGTTTATTTAAAAAAGAAATATTTCTCCGATGAGTATTACATATGAATCTTTACCCTTTTTCAGGATAATTGGCTTTATTGGTGGTATGATTTTTATAGATGGTATCTTGCTGTTTTTCAAAAACAATCGAACCAGAAAAGACAATTTTATTCTTAATTGTTCCTCCGATACTTTTAGGTTTTGGAATATTCATGTCAAAGAATGATAGAAAACACGAGGATTGGTTAATCAGTCTCATAAAAGAAAAATTAGAGCTCCGGGAACTTGAGAATCACATTGATTGCCTGAAATAAATAAAAGTGAAACAGGAATGAAAAAAGTTTTGATTGCTTTAAAATATCGTTATCGTTTTTATCCAGCTTTTATATCGGAAACTCTTATTTTTCTATGTAAAAGAGCGGGATAAAGAAAAAGCGAGGTAACTCCATCGAATCCACCCCGCTTTTTATTAACTCTATCTATTTTATCTATTATCAAGGACCCAGGACCTAGTGTATATTTAAAATAAACTCCGCTCCAAACGACTTTCCCTCAAACCCTTATCC